>Ga0126342_10011462_pt1 | contig 15843 bp, 13 predicted proteins | sample Cyp1metagenome_FD_92528 | JGI IMG/M metagenome (GOLD analysis project Ga0126342, IMG submission 92528) | Coral microbial communities from Lord Howe Island, Old Settlement Bay, Australia - Cyphastrea 1 metagenome | ecosystem: Host-associated > Invertebrates > Cnidaria > Coral ... | reverse complement strand
CCGTCTATGGGTCGGGCTCCAACTACTACTACTACCACTACCACTACCACTACCACTACCACTACCACTACCACTACCACTACCACTACTACTACTACTACTACTACTACTACTAGTACTACTGCTACTACTACTACTGCTACTACTACTACTACTATTACTACTACTACTACTACTATTACTTCTACTACTACTACTACTACTTCGCTACCACTACAACAAGTACAACATTTACAACAATTACAGCAATTACAACTACAACAACCACTAATGCCACATTTTTACTATATACTAAAACATTACAACTACAACAACACCAACTATAGCTACAACGACAACTACACTGCATTACAATTACAACTACAACTGCAACTACAGCTACTGCTACATTACACTAGGCTACACCACGCTACATCCAGCAGTTGTGGTTGAGGTGACCGCTGAAACCATTCCAAAAAGCACAGCTCCAACCACCTTTCGATCCATTAATGGCTTCGCTGTGCCATCCATGATTCACAACAACCAAAGTCTCCTATCTTCCAAACTTCTGCCGCCGCCGTTCGCAGCACTTTTTGGTAGAATGCCGTATCAAGTGAGCAGCGTTGAAATTTCCCTTTACATGTTTGGTATTGGGCTGGCATAAATTCTGTCAAGTCGTACGGCTTTGCCTGGGTTTCGTAAGCAGTGCAAAAGGTTTGACGTCAGCATTGATCAGGAACATATTGCCGTACAAATAAGGTTGTGTGACCCATTTGGTGCGTGTTATGAATGTTGATGATGGTGCCATTTTTTTTAGGGCAAGCAGGCCAGAATGAATGCCACTTTCTTCACGGTAGTGTTTTATGAGATCGGAATTTGCCGTAAGCTCGGCGCAAGCAATCCGCAAGCAATCCCCAAGCTAGTCAAAAGCGAAGGTGACCCCTGGCATATTGTAGCTCCTTTGCAATTGAATCTACGTTTGGGTTTTCTCTACCCGCCCACACAAGTGAGCACAGCCACTATTCAAGTCAAGGCTGCCTCTACCCACGTGACGTGTGCACCTTAAGGGCTGTGCACATCCTTTCGCATTCCCTCCAACCTGCTGGTCCCACCTTGGCAGCAGGTTGCGATAGAGATGATGTCACAGCTTAAGTTCCATTTTTCTCTGCCAAGGTCGCTTGTTTCTTCGTTGCTCGCCCGGCTGCGGCAACTTGCAGGTTCTTGTGTGGGAAATCTCCTCTTCATCCCCGGCTGCCAAGCCCCGCATCCCGTCCCCGGTGGTGGGCCGGCTATGCAAACCTTCCCCTCAGCCCCTCAGTTCAGCTTTCCACCAGGCGTTAGCCCAGGCTTCTGACATTAACAAGGTTCAGATGCGCCCGTGCTCGACACCACGCCAAGGACGTTCCACACAGTGGCCAGCAAGGACCTATCATTGCCTTGCCTGGCATGAGCATTGGGCTCATAACCTACGCTTAGGTTTTCTCTACCCACCCACACAAGTGAGCGCAGCCACTATTCAAGGCTGCCTCTACCCATGTGCACCTTAAATACCTTAAGGGCTGCACGCATCTTTGAACAGAATCATTACATATCCCCAATGCGGGTTTGCCGTCAGAGACGTGTAAGCTAATTCTTTGAAATTGTGCTGCCGTAAGTAAAACCTTGAAAAATGATGGAAAACGTAAGCGAACGTAAGCTCTTATGCAAGCTTTGAAACCTCGGCAGGAAAATATGAAGGAATTTTGAGCATTGCTCAAGCCTCAAATGACCTGGCAGATAGAATGCCAGATTGAATGGCGGAATATGAATATGGTTTAATTAGTTATATTTTTTGGTTAAGATGCCAGAGTAAATGGCAGATAGCAAGGCAGATAGATTGTTGGATACAATGCTACATAGAATGCCAGATAGATTGTCTGATAAAAACATCAGCCATAATATTTCCAATTTCGTGGGTAAGTTCTTTATAATTTTGACGCATGCCCATATCTCTGTGCCGGGCTGCGGTCGGATCGAATACGACAGAGTCCGACCCGTACCCCGACAGAGTGGCCAAGAAGCTCCGCATAGTTCTTGAAACAGCAGTTGCTGTGATGTTTGTAAGTCTTTTCATGCATTGCTCATGCATCTTCACCATTTTTCACATTTTTTCATTAGTAAAAACATTTATAATCACCCTTTTTGGGGGTAGATAGTAGGCCACAGGGTTACTCAGAAAGCCTTGATGCGAGTCTCTGGAAGAAATATGTTGCTGGAGTCCTGCTGGTTTTCAGCCAGGGTCACCGCCGAAAAAAATCCGCGGTGTCTGGTCAAAATCCCGGAATGCCGCACATACCACCTTGACGTTTGCGGATAAAAAGGGTTGACAGGGTATCCCAGAACAGTTTTTGGAAATTTTGGGGGTGTTTGAATGTGAAGTTGTGGGCAACGATTCCATATCCTGGTTTCCTGTTTTGATTCTGATGGTTTTCATTACAGGCAGTTGAAATTTGCAAGATCTTGCCAAGATGTAGTGATTCAAAATGTTTCCAACAGTTTTGTGACCTCAAGGTTCCTTGGTTGATGTCTTGTGCCATTCCCCAAGAGGATTGCACGTCTCCCAAAAATGATTTCATTGCCCTTTAAATTTTCAATATGTTGAAATCTGGTTTTCTGAGAAAATTAGGGGTGCCCTGAACGAAGTGCCACGTTACACAATTACCAATAACTTGGATGATTTGGGAGGCCAAACAGTTGACCCATGTTGACCCATTTGTTGGGTGCGGTTATCTGATTGATTTTGACATCCAAGAATCCAAGAGGTCCAGTAATATGATTGTTTTAACATGAATCCAGCACCTGGAATCATGGAAGGCAACTTGCCAATATGCATGTGGCTCGCATGGTTATACATGCACTGCACACACACACACATATATATATATATATTTACGTATTTATGGTATTTATGCATATTTTTGTGCCTCTCTCTGTCTTTCTCTCTGTCTCTCTCTCTCTCTTTCAGCAAGGTACAGCGAAGCATCCTCATGCAGCATATCTCGCATGTGATCGAAAGACATATTCATGCGGAAAGGGAGATTTCATAAACATCACATCTTTTGCTTGTTGCAAAGGGAAAACCAACAAAAAGAACACTAAGCGTGACCACAGCTCGAATTCTTGCAGCCTGAGGTTAGGACGGGGGCTCCCATTGAAGAAAAGTGTGCGTCGGTGGCTTTAAGTCTTTAGGCGGGGGTGGCAGCATGGGCAGCACAACTCGTGCAGAAATGGCTTGAAAGTGGGAAAACAAATTCATTTGCATTGAAATGCGGTTAGCCCAATCGCAAACACTTTCCAAATCTTTCCAACCTATCTCATTTATCCACTTTAAGCGGGTATTTTCAACAATACTTCAAACATCAGAATAAGTATTGAATTTTAACAGGTGTTTACAGCTCCCCAGATTTTGACATTCTTGCATTCGGTTATCCCCCATAAGAGTGCTGGTGGGTGCGGGGTTGTCGGGGTTGGAGAACCCTTTCAGGATGAGCCTGGTGACTTTCTTGGCCGTTCAACACATGGCTGCTCCGATGGGTGTAACTAATTGCCAATTGCCTTTTTGGAATCGGTTGGACTGATGGTCTAAGGATGTTAAGGGCAGAATCTGCCCAAAAACGCCACTTCCTCAGATGGTTTGATGGCGGCCGTCTTCAAGAAACGTACCCTTTGCTGTGGCTCAAAGCTGATGATTTTGTGATGTTCGTTCTGGATGGGATCATGAACACATCCCATGGATTTTTTGAAACTCCCCGCATTGAAATGTATAGATTGACCTCTCTTTTCAGCACATCTCATGGAAACATCGTCCATTTAATCAACTTTTCAGTGTTCATTCGTGTTTCATCCCAGCTTTGGATGATCCCCATAGTATCGCACTACTCATTCATGTCTCAGCCACTTCACCCCAAAGCCCGTGAAAAAATACCCGGTGCGCGAAGAAAAGCCGCGATGAGCCAAGTATGGCAAGTGGCAGCTCAAGGTGCCGTTCAGGAGGCATTTGAAGAGACATGAAGTGACCAAATATGGGGGAAACACAGATTTGGATTTATTGCTGGGCTGTTGATCATGGTGGGGATACCAAGTAATAATTTCAATCGTCATTAATATTTATTCTATAATAGGATAGCATTATTTTTGGGTTGTTCCCCTCGAATTGTATCAACCAGGGTGAATAAGAATCCAGGGGTGATGACATTAGGGAATTCATTCAATGAAATTGAAGCAACAATCAACAAGAACGTGCAAACACTGCGGGTCGTTTTTGATCCGAATTGGGGAGCATACTTGGGGATAGATTGAAAAAAAACGTAACAAGACAAGGATGATTAGGCCAAACAAATTACAGTTGTCTCTCCAATTGAGTTCATCACTAGGTGGCCCCAAGGGAATCTGAAGAAAAACAGTTGGGTAAATGATAGCCACCTCACCTTACTCGCTGACCGCCCAAAAATGATCGTTGATAAGGGGAACCATTCTATTTTAGACGCTAGGTTTCGGTTTCTCATGTATTCCAAGTGGGTTATTCCAGGGGAAGCCCGTCTGATTGGAGGTTTTGAGCAAATAGATAAGTAGATTTATATATACATATACATATATTATATAACTATATGTGTGTGTGTGTGACATGACATGGATTTTGGAAATTATTGTTGAAACCTCCCAACTGGCAGCTTGATGAAACGCATGCTCAAGGCCGAAGCTCACGAAGGTTTCAACACTGCCCCTGGTGGAAAATTGAAGTGTACTACAAAATGAGGATGGATTGTTAAAGGGCTTAAGCTGGATTTTCGGGCTATCGAACTTACAGAGAATTACACATATATATATAAATACATATATAATAATATTAATATTTTTTTGGCTGGCTGCTCACTGAAGCGCTCACACGCAGCGGCAGATTGCAATGCTAAATTCGGGTCTTTGCCAGACATCCTGCTCCGATGTGTGTGCCCATGTCAGTGCACGCCATCTGTGCGCATCGGGCAGTAAAATCCTTCAGCGCGTTGGGTGTCTCTTCCGTAACTGTGTACGAGGTCAAAATGGAGAAAAATCCTTCTGCCAATGCCTTGCAGAGGGCTGGAGGATACTCCTTTAATTTCGCTGTGCGAAATTGTCCATGCTCATCTGTGCCAATGGTTTGTGCCCGTGGCAAATGAGCACAGACCGCATTGGCACGCAAATAGCGCGGCAAGTCTGGAAGGTGTAAAGTCAGCAACCCTGTACGTTTGGTGCTGTCTGCACCTAACAGACCATGTGCGAATTCAAGATGGGAAAACCAGGCAAGGTAAAATGATGAATTGCATCAGCGGCAGTCTCCATATGCTTGCCGCCTTCTCGTCTGTCGGCTCAGCGGGGTGCTCAAGGTCACCACTCCCTTGCACAGAGTTGACCATGTGCAACAGGGAGTTCCGCTGAGGAAGCCAATCACGCCAGAGCGCTGCGCGTTGAGCCAAAACTTCTGCGTCGTGGAATTGCCAATATCACCCCATGTAGAGTCGATGACCGAATCGAGCGATACGACATAGAGGCCCTCGAGGTTCCCTTTGCGTCCCAGCTCATCTAAATACCACTGGAAGTCTCCGGGACGACGCCTACCCGAGTAAGCGTGGAGAATCACACGCTCACGAAAGCGGGGACGGGGGCAAGGCAGCGTCGGTTGCCAAGGAGTGTCCGTGTGGGTCAAATCTCGGCACCACTGCTCATAGAGGTCCAAATGGTAGAGGTGCTACTCATTCGCCGTCTCATAGGTGATCTCAGTGAGAAAGTCCCAATGTGACGGCTCCGCAAGTTCTGAAAGGATATGACATACTTCATCTCGCGGCATGATCGCATCATAGACTGGTGCACCCTCAATGTCCTCAATGATCTTCCGCAGAGTGAGTTGCGTCTGCGTCCATCCAATTGTGTGATTTGCAATGCAGTTTCTCAAACTGGTCCGCAAAGCGCTCCCATCCCTCACCTGGAAGTCAAAGACCATGAGCACAATCTGTTCATAAAGTGGAACATGATGAAGTTCAACTTCTCCTGGAGGACGCAGTAGGGCTCAAGGTCCTTCTGCTTGTTGAACAGGAAGGAGATTATCATGTTGTGCCCTCAAGGCATTGTTGTCTCGCGATCCAATTCCAGGTTGAAGCACTCTGCATGGTGGCTGTGCGCTGAGCTCAACTTGACATGGTTCGGAGTGCCATAAGTGCGCTTGCAGTTTGTCGTAGGAATGATAATCCTTCAAACATACAGTGCATGCGGTGTGGGTCATCCACTGGCGTTCTCTAGCGGCAACTCCATGAACTTTAAAAAGATGGGCTCCTTCTCCTGCTTTGGAACGGCAGCGAAGTTTGCAGTGCATGCAGCCATATAGTACCCGTACTGTCGTTCAACCGGGATATGTGGACGGACAGGGGCATGGGGCAGTGGTCCCCAGTGTGCAAGATGCGCAAAAATCTCACGGTGCAGACGTCGAAGTAGTAGTTGGTCTTGCCGATGGAGCTGTATCAAATGCAGACCACGTTGCAGAAGCGTCTTTCAATAACTGCGGTGGTAGCGGAGCATGTATTCCCAGTCCTTGTAGTGTTGAGCCGGATCTCGCAGAGTGGTTGTGTTGCGAACCACTTGCCATAACCAGTGAAGGTCCTCAGAGACAAGCTGAGTCCAGGTGGCATCTGCGCGAAGAATGGCCCAAGGGGCTACATGTTCACACTTGTAGAGAAGCCCCAAATAGCGGAGCCTGGTCACTCGCAGAAGATCTGCTGGTTCAGGAAGTTGTACCTGAGCTATTACTTCGTCATCCTGCAGAGCACTTTCAGGAGGAAGTTTGAGTAGTCTCTTGTAGAGACGTAGGATGGCTCCATGGAAATATGCTCGTGACTTGGAGTCATCAAGCACCCAGGACTCCGTGCCATACGCAATTTTGCTATGAACCAGAGACATGAAGAGCTCTGCCCTCTTCTGCGATGTCAAATCTGTGTTCTGGAAAAGCAATTTCCTGTGAAGGTTGAAAGCGCCGTTGCCGATGGCAATGCGTCGCCTCATTTCCCTCCTTGAGGTGCCTGAGTGGTGTGCCATGTTTCCCACATGGATGTACTCTCCGACCACTGAAATGGCGTGCATGCCGTACTTGGAGATGACCTGAAGGCACTGTCCTTGTTGTGATCCAAAGTACTTTTGTTTGAGGGCCCGAGACCCTTGCCCACGAAATGTGAGCAAAATCTCACTTTTGCCTCTTTGTAAATTGGGGGTCACTCCATGATTCATGCATGTCTCCAGGAGTATTCCTGCTGCCAATCCAACCTTGTGCTCCAAGTCGAGCGCAGTGTCGGATGTGATCGAGATACAAAGGTCATCCATCCAGGTCGGTCCCAGCATCGTGTGCTGGATCAATGGGTGGCCATCTGCTTGAGGAAATAGTCCTGGTACTTCGACGTCATCAAAGGCCTCCAAGATGCCATGACTACTCATTTTCTCCTCAGCAACGGCCAAGAGTCTTGAAAACATGTAGCCAAAGACAACATCAGGAAAAGGGTCTCCCGGACGAGTGCCAATTCTCGTGTGCGTGACGTCCTGTTGGCCTCGAATACGGAAGTGCGTGTTGGTGTGGAGGGCTCCCAGCGCTCGTTGTAAATGTGTGGAAGTCCAGCCAGCTCGGTGGCTGAAGGCATCTGAAGTATGGACTGAAGATCTCGCAGGACATCATCAGGTAGATGAAGTCGTGCTGCGACTTGTGCTAAGAGAGCGTCAGTGAGGCGTCCTCCAATAGCCGCCGGACGTAGTACCCTGTAAAAGGCTTCTTGGAGATCAAGGAAGATCAAAGAGTGCGATCGTCTTGCATGTCGGGCTGATCTGGCTGCCGCACGAATGTAGTGCACACCCATTGATACCGGAAAGTGTCTCCTTCCGCCAACCTGCTCTCTTCGAAGAAAGGCTTCATAAAGGTCAGCTTGGTCTTTTTAATATATATATATATTATTTGAGAATGATGCATTTTTAAATCTTTATACATGCACATACACATTATTTAAACTATGAGTATCTATGTCTATTTCACTATATCTATATCTATATCTATATACCTATATCCATATATCTATATCCATATATATATATATATCTATATCGGTATCTCTATCTGTTATATATTTATTTCTATATCTATCTATCTACCTATCTATCTATCTATCTACCTATCTATTTTATGGATCGTACAAACCTCCAGAGCTTCAAACCCTCAGCTGCCAGGTGGGCTGGTGGTGCGAGAAGCTCCAGAGCTTCAGAGCAAAGAATTTGAGCCTTGCTTCGAGCTGTTCTCGTGAGTTGGGCAGTGATGAACCAACACAAACTATAGAAAAATGGGGCAAAAATCATCGAAAGTTGTGCTTTTAGCATGAAAAAATGTTTGTTTAACATAACCATGAGAAATGTTGGTTTAGCCAGAATTGGGATTTAATTGAAAATCTGGATTTATTTCATGGGGTTTATAGCCGATAATATGAAATTTGGGCCTGTCCCAAGAAGAGGAGATGCACATATACCCCAATAATCATTGCAATTTTACGAGAAATGGTGATAAGCCATGTGTGGTACAGAGTGCCCTATTTTCAGGCAACCCCAAATATCAAACATTGGGTTTCAATCTGGACACAGTCTGAATACACGAGAAATCACGAGAAAATAGATCAAGAAGCACGACAAACTCCAGGATTTTGCCCGCAAAACACATGTTTTGCTGTCTAGTTTTTTTTGTGGCATGAAACACCCAGAATCCAACTCCACTTCTCGATAGGTTTTCTATGGTAAAGGAAGACTTCTTAATGCCATGTTTGATTGCCAGAGAGTATCTGCCAGTAAACAATCTTCGCCAAAGAGCACCCATATTTCTTGGAAAAATCATTTGGTGGACGGTTGATGTCATGTTGCCATATGTTGCCATATGTTGCCCGCTGTCCATGCTAAGTTCCTGCAGTGCAGGGTGAACAACCTCAAACGACTTTGTTTGTCCGGCCTTTCGCCGACTGAATCCAAAGAATGGGAGCCAAACCCCAATACAACTGAGTAGACACTATATGGAGGTTTTCTAAAATGGGGTACCCCTAAATCATCCATTTTATTTTCGGAGTTTCCATAAGAAACAATCCAGCCCTGTTCCCCCAATGATTTCGGAAAGCTTCAAAAAATGGGCAATTTGTGACATCTCCCAGAGGGATACGATCAGCCAGGTACCTGGGTGACGCACCTAAGTCACATGTTACACATGTTACGTCATGTTACAATACTTGTCAATAAGTTGGAAATATTGATGTAGTGTATTCATATGTATTAATATGGTATCTAAATATACTCTGCGATAGTTAAACAATGTTTAACATAGCTATGGAACATAGCCCATTCTGTTTGAAGATTTCACAATGATTTGCCGATTAAACATCGTGAATTTCCAGAGCTGTCTTAAATTCCGGATAGTAATATGTAGCCCCCAAAAAATATGTTCTTATTTCATTATTTATTTTACCATCTATTAATATTGTCATTCATATTGCATGATATTTCCCATTATATAATTAATATACCGTATGTATGATGGGATGCAGTGGGGAAAAATGGGAATCTACCATCTGGTAATCAAACATGGCAATGGAAAATCTCACATTTAGTTCGTTGATTTTCCCAGCTAGAAGCTTCCATTTGCTTCGGTGATTTCCCAGCGAGCCACGTTTGATTGCCGCAGGGTGATGGGAATATAGTTAGCCATAGAATTAACACGATTAGCCATAGTACAATATAATATAATGGGGATAAACCATTGGTTTTCCACACGTTTGTTTACCCTAGCAAATATTCCATACGTGGAACATTTGGGATAGAATGAATTGTGGATGGACAAAATCCTGCACGAGTTGGTAAATAGTTTATCCCAGTACTATTCCTCTATTTATAGGGTTTCATAGTTGCCAGGTGTTGCCAGTATTTGCCAACTGGTGCAAGATTTGATACCTATGAAACCCTGTAAAGCCACAGATTTTTCTACTACTGTAATCTTGTCCATCCACAGTTCCCCATTGAAGGGTGCATTTACCAATATTTTGTGCATCCACATTAATGTGGGGATTTGGGGATGGTTGGAATATGTTGGAATCCCACCCAGAAAATTGATGATGTTTTGGATGGTTTATTGGGTGAATCCCACATTATATCCGGTGATTATGAACCATTAATCATAAACCATTAGTATGACACAATATAGGTATTAACCGTTATTAACCATCATTGTTGGGCTTATGACATGAACTATACTCATTAATCATTGTCATTGTGCATTTTCAATCATGATTAACAATGATTAGCCATCATAAGCCTGATGGTTTCGGTAAATGATTAATAGTGGTTAATTAGTAACTATGTGCTAGTCATCTGAATACTTCACCTATGCCATACCTCCTTGTACGTTTAGATCGTCCCTCAGGACACAAAGCTGTCCTCTGATGCCTTCGTGGAGGAGTTGGAAGTGACCAACGAGCCGCTTCACGAGTTGGTAAACTGGGGGAAACTGCGGTTTGGATGGGTAGAATGCGGGTTGAGCCATGAAAAATAGTGGTTTTACATGGTTTGACGCGATTTGACCGTGATAAAAGGTGGTTTAACATGGATTAGCACCATTTAAAGCAATAGGTCCGTGACTAGACACCCAAAATAAACAAATCCAACACAAGACTAGGGTGTAGAAAGATATTTAAACATTGAATCCTTTGCAGTGCAGTAAATGGGTGGGTTTTTCTAACTACATGGCTAAAGCCATATTTTGTGCAATCAAAGACTGGCCGTGGATTGACACATCACTTAGGAAAGTTACAGCAACCTGGCCAAGCTTACTTTTTTTTAGACGACCAGTTAGGAAAACAATCCCCAAAAGTTGGGTGCCTGGAACTCCAGCCGGCCTGGAATGGTGAGTTGTTTGGCCAAGCAGCGATGAAGATGAACTTTGGGTATTGAGATTTACTTTCCAATACGGTGGCAATGGAAAATCGCCAATTTATATAGATTGTCACCCCATAATTGCACATACTTGTCCATTTCGATGGAAAGTCACCAAAGGCTAGCCATGCATTTGTTCATTCGGACTCGCAAGGGATCAATTCGTTTTTTTAACAAATGTGTGGTGTGGCAAAGTCCGGGCGCGCGCACATAGCGCATTTGTGTGTTGCTATAAAGGAAAATATCGTTCTGATGTGCAGACGTGTTGGTACTGTCGCTATCCATCCGTTTATTGCCGGGGAAATCAAACCATTTTCTGGCGGCTACGACCGACGAGCGCTGAGGTGTCTTCATTACCAGCTCCTTGCAGGCTCAGGTCCTGAATGTGGTTGGGTCGGGCTTCCCAGCCGCCAAGCATGAGTCGCAATCGAATGGTTTTCTTAAGGCAAAATTGCAACATTTTCCCGCTAGATGCGCCCCTTTTCACCAATGAGGTGAACCTGAAACTTGACGATCAGGAGCTGCTAGGGACCCAGAGGTTAAGGTCTGTGATGGTCTGTGAAAGCGGTTGATTTTTGAATGGCTAGCAATATCTAGCAATACTTTGCGAAAAAAAACATGATATTTACCAACCGGCTAAACATATCTAGATATTTGTTTGGGGAGGAGGACCATCCAAAATCATGATTATTAATATTTAAATTCCAGTTTATTTCAATGTGAAGAAAAGGGCCATATATGACTTTTCACTTGGGAACGGGTCCAGCTTTTGTTGTCAGGTTGCGCTGCATCATCAAAGCCCGGCAGGTGCTGATCTGTCAGGTTTCAGGCAGAATTTCAGATATGTCAGGCTGGTTGCAGCGTTTAACTCAATTTAACCCAGAGGGTCCCAGTAGTTGGCCAAAGGGATTGGGCACCTGAGGTACCTGTGTAGCTAGTCAAAACCTATGTCATGCATCCGCACTGGAGACGTGGGGCACCTGAATTTTTCTGCGGACATTCGAAGACTGTAAGGGGTTCCAATGAGATATTGAAGAAATGCACGGATGCTGTAGATGTTTACCTGAAAAAGTTTCAGGTGTTTAACTTATTGATATTTGGTGGTGCTGGAAAGACTCATGAAGCTACGTGCAACATGGTGCAACTACAACTGAACTTTATGGGGATCAACTGGCAGGAATCTTTGGATGAATGCTGGCAACTTAGACTTGCCCTGTGGCCATGTTGGTAGGTGAGCTTGAGGTGGAAGCTTCATCATTTTGGATAGTTCACTACGCTGTTGTGTAAGGATTTCTCTTCTTTGACATAGCTATGGGAAAATGCAACGTTTAACATAAAGATAATCTAGATATATTACATCAAATTACATCTTGATATCTCCAAGACCCACTGCGGGCTTTGCATCCTTTGGCGCCAAAGGTCGGCCTCCCTTTTTCTGTGTGCGCAGCCCAGATATGCCCAGATGGGTGCCGTGAATCGCCCGAACACCGGCTACAAAAGTCCATTGATGAGAAACTGCGGAACAATATATAAATATGTAAAAGGTCACTTTGATGCCCCCCGTTTGATCATGTTTTAATAGTTTTTAATTAGTTTCTGGGTATCTTGTACACGCATGCTGCATATTATGCAGATATAGATACAGAATGATACGGATGTATATACATATATATATATATATATATATTGATTTTTTTAATACATGTACACATGTATATAAAGATTTTATTGAATCCATCATGGCCGGCCTGTTTTTGAATGACACCAAGAACTGGTTCTGTCCCATTTGTTTATGACTGCCGGAAATGAACCCTGCCCATTTAACAAAAAACATGAAAATGTTCAATTTTAGGTAACAGGTAACTTTTCCTGAAGATGCTGCTTTCCCATTTCCAGGTTGCCTTTTGGTACTCAAGCATGGCTTGCTGGTAGATCCCGCAATAGTTCGATGATTTGCCGAGCCATAAATCTCCATTGAGTTTGGGGATTTCCTGCCGGTAGAGGCCTGGTACTCTGGCGGCTTTTCCCCCAAGGACGGCGAGAAGTTGCCGGGAGCTGCAGCTGAATGACTCTGGAAAACCCTGAAGTTTCCAGGTTGCTGGCGCTCCAAAAACTTCGGAGACCTATGCATACCTGATAGATCCTGATAGCATGAAAGGAGGATCATTTCCAACCACGAACTCGGGAAATTGCCAAGCTCATTTTCGTGTGTGCTTTCCCCCCTGCCTTGTCTTGAGGTTGGCACCTTTGATTGAAGCAGTCCGGGATGTAGGTCTAAAGGATCCGCTGGGGAGTGGTGTTGGTCGATGGGTTGCCACACGTGTTGGGATGCCCAGGGGGTTCATCACGGTGTTGCATGGGCACCTCGTGGAAATTCGCAGGATGCGGCCATTTTTCACTTCCCTGATGCTTATGGGCCTGGCCCTCGGAGTTTCTGGCAGAATGTCATGGGGAAAGCACCTTGACATTAGCATCATGTGGCAGGTCAGCAATACAGCCATCATTAGCCCATGAATTTCAGTTTGTAGTATATCCAAGGTAAGGAAACCCGGAATCCCCAATGATAATTGGATGGTCAAAGGAACTTTCAGATTTTCCTGATTACAGTTTTTTGCCTCTTCTCTTCACCCTGGAGAAACACCTGGAGAAACACACAATAGTAAAATCACAACATACCGCACTTGCTGCAACATCTTGTATTTTCACGTGTGTATTTTACAGTGGGGTTATGGGTAGTACTGGCAATGCAGAAAACCATAAGGTTTCTTCGCAATTTTCCCATTGAATATCCGTTTCCGAACGATTTCCGATCAGCAAATGGTTTGTAACTGGATGCCATTGGGTTATTTGCCCATTGTTTCTTTAATAATAATAACGATGGATAACCATATTGTTTAATTACACGCATAATAATTCATCATAATATATCAATGAATACAACATATCATACAACTACCCAGTTGACTGAGTTTTCCCTTTTCAATCCATGTCAGTCTATTTCATCCTACCAGGTCTGCAGGCCCCCCGTGTTCCAGGATGACCGATGAAGGCCGTGAGCCCTGGGCCAGCTACATTGACCTGCTCATTGAAGAGATCGACAAGATCACAGGCCGTTGGCGGGGTGGGAATGGCACCAGGTTAGCTATGAGAAATGCCTATTTAAAAAAGCATGATTTTTCAATCAACATCAGTTTTTGTCTGAAAGTAAGGCACCCCATTCTATCATATTCTATCCATTGGTTGATCATCAAGTTTCCCATTCAGTTGTTCTTTTGGGGGAGGGGGGGGTGGTATACCTCATGTTCAGACAAACAATGACAAACCCATCAAGCAGCAAAAAATGAGATTTGTGGTGCGCATGGTTTTGAGTAAGTATATAAACAAAAAATCAAATGTTTTGAGTAGATGATATGTAGTTCTGGCATGTATGACTAGCTCAGATCATGCGGCAAGCAAACAGCACCAGTTGAAATCAATGCCTAAAATGAAGAGGCTCCAAAGGGATTGTTATTTTGAAACTAATTTTTTTTCTAGTTTTGAGCCATGGCCATATGTTTCCAACATTTTTCCATATGCTCCCACATGTTTCCCATATTTTCCTACATGTTTCCCATGATTTCTCATATTTTTCCACTTTTCCTCATGTTTTTCAATGTTTTTTCCAATTTTTTTCCAGATGTTCCCATGTGTTCCCATACTTTGCCCCAAAAGTATGCCATGTTTTCCAGCGGATTCCAGGCAGCAGCCGCCCCTTGATCCTCTTCGGCCACAGCCGCGGCGCGGCGCCGGCGACCTGTGTGGCCTACCGGCAGCCGGAACGAGTGTAGCTCGTTCCCGGAACGGCCCCGGTGAGCCCTGGGGGATTCACCCTCAAATCAGTTGATGTTTTTTTCGCCCGTCCTGTGACAGTCCTGTGTGAAAAAAAAAGTAACTTTCTCATTTTCAAGGTCAATTAATTATAATTAATTGATATTTCTTGAAAATTTGGAAGTATAGGGTGATTCAATATGAGAATGATTGGGATTTATTGGGATGACGGGACTATTATATAATAGTTTTAGATTTGCTGAATCGATTCGTTATCAATTCCTATCCTGTGGGATTTTTATGGCATAATGAAGCTAAGAAAGGATTGACAACCATTGTGTGTGTGGTTCTGTTAATTGTTTACATTATACACATGGTATTTGCATTGGAATCCATATTTTCTTCCAGACGACACGCATTTTTAAATTGTTTTTACACGTATCTTACGCTAGGAAGCACACTTAAGTGCAATGTTAATTCCAGATTCATCAAGCCTGGTTGGTTATATATATATATATACATACATATGTATATGAGAAGGGAGCAGCATCTGAAATAATGAGAAGGGAGACACATTTGAAACAGATCCCAAACAACTACACCAAACTTGTCTTAAATCTTAAACATTCTATCTTCAGCCAGTTCCATCAATACATCATTTGTTCAGGATTGTTTGCCAGTTGATATTTTTAGTTGAGATTTGGACACATGAATTCACGATTTCGGGATTTAAATGCTCATCACCAGAGGCGCAAGGTCTACATCGCAGCCTGTGGCGCCATGCAGTTGGGGGAAGCCACTGGCTGGGAACTTCTGAGTCATAGCTTCAAGCAAGGAGGCCCGTGGCGTTTCAGCGCTGGTTTCGGAAAAAGAGGGCGATGGTCGATTTGAAGAGGGTTTGTATATGATATATCCATATATATATATATATATAATCCCCCTTGCCATTTCCTCCACAGATCGAGGGGGGTTGGGGTGCCTATATGGCATAATTTTATGGGAAGTGTTGGCCTTATATGGGGTCGAGCATGCCATTTTGTAGTAATTTGTGGGTTT
>Ga0126342_10011461_pt1 | contig 15844 bp, 18 predicted proteins | sample Cyp1metagenome_FD_92528 | JGI IMG/M metagenome (GOLD analysis project Ga0126342, IMG submission 92528) | Coral microbial communities from Lord Howe Island, Old Settlement Bay, Australia - Cyphastrea 1 metagenome | ecosystem: Host-associated > Invertebrates > Cnidaria > Coral ... | reverse complement strand
GGCTGCATCAGAGGAAACGGGGATACCGGGGCCCTCAGAGGAAGCACCTGAGGGGGCAGACATGCCTACCTAGAGAAAAGGCGTTACGGCTGATAACCTGTTTGACAGGCTAACAAGCCACAATGCACCAGCTAGCGCAACTTGTTTTCTTGAGCCATTGCATCACGGTATGTAACACATTACACTATGTACAGCTAGCAATACAAACTACAAACAATTTTAAACCCAATGATTCGGCCATCAAATGCAGCGCCAAAGGAGCAATCCAGGTGTTTCATCTTGTTGGGAGGCTATGACTGCCTATCAAATCTGCCAAAAGACCATGCAAATGTAAACCCATTTGCCCCAAAACAAACGAATGTAAAGAAGCCATCTGCAAATCTCACAAAAAACGATCATTAAACATCCAACTGCAACCTGGGCTCCACAGCGTTTCAGCATGTTACAGCGCTCATCTTCCAACCATCATAGGCCCAGTTCTTCCAGTTCCACCGCGCAGGCTTCGTGGCCGTGCCTCCGCGCTAGGGCCGATGGAAGATGGGCACCGTACCACCGCTCGGCCGCCTCGCAGGTGGAGGGACCTGAGAATCGGCGCCATGTGATGCGGGCTGAAATGGTCCGGGCCTTAAATTACCCATAGGATCCATGTATGCTATATATATATATATGGAAACATTTACCATCAATATACCCCAAATGTTAGCATATATAATGCATATATACCAGCACCATGGATCCTATGGGTTATGGCTCAAGTGCAACTCGAGCACGCCACATGTCTCTTTTTCCTCTCTCTCTCGATGCCACCGAATCTTTTCGTCTCGTCGGTCTCGTCCTTTTGGTGGCTGTGCTTTGTTTTCTGGTGCAATGGGCTTGATTGATGTTGACGAATATGACGAATATATGGGTTATATAGATATATATATATATAGATGCCCCAAGAAGCTTGTAGCACAGCTCTGAACTTGGGCGACCCCCACATGAAGCCCGAGCCACATTCCCCGCGGAGCCGCTGCACATCACAGGTCTCCACTAACCACTTGGCCAACGGCAGATGCCCCCGCTCCGCGGCCTTGTGCAGGGCCGTGTGTCCCGACGACTGCGGCCGCGTCAGGGAGAGCCCTGGAGGGAGTCGCAATGGTGATGGAACATCCGAAAAAGGTGGGTTCAATGGGGATTTTTCCATTGATGGAATATCCTCCATTTATGGATGTTAGATGGATTTATCCAGTTATAAATGGTGTTCCCGTTTCTCAATGGTGATTCAATTATCCATTGCCATCTTCAATTGCCGGAGGTCAGCGACTCTCGGAAAAAATGGAAAAGTGAAACACTATCGAAAGAAGTGGTTTGTATGAAAATTGGTGCTGTCAATCAAAGACATTCGATGGCTGCGGCTATTGCTATCCTTTCAGCCACCCATCCGCTTCAACATTGAACACAAAACATTACTAATGCCAACGCTGGATTAATAAACCTTGACTGTTACGGGGGAGGTATTATCCCCCAAAATATATCAACATGACATAGTGATAGACTATTACTGAAATAGAGCTTCCCGCCTAAAAACTGTGGCTCCCCCAGTTTAGCAGCACCCAGCCCCCATGCCGCCGCCTTTCTCCAGCAGAAACTCGCAGGCCGCCACACTGCCGCCCAGACCAGCGAAGTGCCCAGCGTCGCAGTCGTAGCTGTTTTGGGCCGCGAGGTCCGCCCGGGCAGAGAGCAGGTAGTCAGCCACTTCGGTGTGGCCCCCAAAACCTGGATGCTGTGGATATCCCCAGCAGCATCAAAACGACTGTAACTGTAATATTATAAAATGTTATAAACATCATATTGAATACATGTTCAATCATAATGATATCATAATCATTGAATCATGGAGCATTCATGAAGCCTATTTTTTTGAGGTTTATCAAAAGAACAACTGCTAATTGTTGGTATGGGGTTTATCCTTGGGCTTACCAACTTTCTCTACTCCTCCAATGTGGGTCGCCCTATAGGTCAATTGGCTTGTAACTGGGCTAACTATGGTAATTAACTATGATAGATATCAATCTATACTTGCATGGGATCGGGTTTCGACCAACGCCCAAAGGTGATCCCCCTACTAAGAAACTATGACTATGATTCATAAACCCTGTAGTTACCCTCTGGTAAATTAACATAGACCCTGGCAGATAGGGGTTGGAAGATTAGTTTCCATTAAAACTAGGCTATTTTCAGGGTCTATGTTTATTCACCAGAGGGTAATTACGGGGTTGTTGGTGGTTAAGATCCATCCCCATGATTAGTTGGTCACTGTTGTTCACCATTTCTGGCATCCCATCCTTCCATTGCCCAAGCCGCACGCCAGCATCAGCGGTGTGGTGCCATCCGCCGCCCGCTGCTCAACAGCTCCCAGGCTCAACAAGAACCTGGCCATGTCCAGCCGCCCGTGGCGGCAGGCCCAGTGCAGGGGACCGCGGCCATCGCGGCGGCAGAGTTGTCGGCCGTCCTTTGGCGGAGGGGTCCAGCAGGACATGAAGACATTGCTGAAACTTTCAAAAATCGGCAATAAGATAAGTCATTAACAATATATATATATATATATTATAACAATACATGCATAAAAACAATATCAAACAATACAATATAATACTCGTCAAAATATTTTTGTGTCCTACGAGTACGTTGTAGGGGTTTAAGAACTGCGAGATGCATTCTTGAACTAGAATTGGCGAGAAAATACACAACAAAAAATGAAGAAACAATGTGAAAACAGAAAAAAAAAATACAAATCAATCTATGGCAAAGATGAGTCAAAAATGCTCAGGGATAAAATATATAAAACAGCCACAGCCGAACAAACCCAAAAAAAGTGCCAACAGCCACAGCGGGCAAGCGTCCGTGTATGGCAGTAACAACTTGACGCACTCCAAGTGGCCATTCCTTGTGGCTGAGTCTCTGTCTTGAAAACCACAAGGCTCACTTAAAAGTACAATTTATGAACAAATCAAGTACAGTGGCAAAATCCAGCAACTCGTCAAAATCATAGTGCTGGATCATCAAACACTACATAACTCAGCAAAAAAATCAATGACCATGTGGTACCAAAACTTTTCCAGACTAAACGATGGAAATGTCGCTGATTCAGGATGCGCGATATTCTGATATCCACCGACATGCCACATCATGCCACGATTTTTTCGGTCCAGTTTGACTTCTGGATGCCCCGTAGCAGAGTCCATAGTCGTGAAAGGCTATATCTTCCAACGCCACTTGAAACTTCAAATCCCATAAGTTAGGCTTCTAGAGCCAGCCTCACAACAGAAAAAAAATTGGAAACAACCATGTTAACATATTATGTTAACCATTGTTAACCACCATTTTGACATGTTTGACTCACATGATTTTGCCCAGGCTCCCAGCCGCCCAATCCACCGCACTGGAGCCATGGCGGTCCTGCTGCCCTGGACCCAAGGGACGCCAGCCCTGTAGCAGCAGCTGCTGGAGCGTCGACACGTCACCTGGGATTGCTATGGATTGCTGTAGGATGGTGAAGACATGGCTGGGATATGGATGTCAGATATGGAGGTCACAGTGATACAAATACCCTCTGGTGAACTAACATAGCAATGGAAAATTGCCATTTATAGTGGATTTTCCCATGAAAAATGGTGATTTTCCATTGCTATGTTAGTTCACCAGAGGGTACCTGGGTGAAACATAACAAGTCACTGACCTGACATAAGCCTGTGCTATCCTATCTTTATTTTGGAATATTTACCCCAATCCTCACCATCATTCCAATGACATCGCCACGTGAGGTCATTATAATTTATCCCGAAATATGCAGACATAGATTCAGGACGAGAGTTGGGAATAAACAAAACAGGTGGCATTTTGTTCATATACATGTACACATGCATTCACACGGCAACATCTTATCAGCCACAAGCATCCTCCAAAAAAACGCATCAAACCGCCGCTGAAGGACCATCCCTGGCCGCCACCAGTCCAGGGAGAATCAGGTTGGCACCTTGACTTTGCACGTCTGAGCCATGCACACGAGATGTAGCAGTGCGCATAGCACTGCCACCGCGGGTGGGATATATACCTCGGGAGTGGGGTCTTGGACCAAGGATGGTTTGATGTTTGATGGTTTCAGTTGGGACAGTTGGGATGTGTGCAGATCTTCATTTCGCAACTTTCGGGAGGCTCCAAAATTTTCGGGTCACGCCACCTCGCTGGCGCGTCCATTGTTTTTGCGAATCCTACCCGGGTTCCTGCAGCCGTGTAGCTTGGATATCGTTGTTGAAGGTACCCCAATCATTTGCGCAGTTTTCGTAGCTGTGAATTTAACATCTTGAACACGGTTTCACAACATTTTACAGCTAAACTTTCAAAAAAAACTCATTCAACGACAGTAAACGGCCAATCATATAGTATATATATATAAGATTATATAAGTCCATATGATTCCCATGACATAAACCGCAGCCCATCCCCCCATGATTCCAAGGCCGGGCCGTGCCTTGGCTATCTGCCAGCTGCGCCATCTTCTCTAGCCAGTCCTCTCCCACCGCTTCCTGCTGATGCACCGTCATCAGGTGTTGCCTCCTGGGGCCACCGGGGTACGGTATAGCACCTAAACCGCAGCAGTTCATATCATCTTGCAGAGGTGAAACAACTATGAACAACTTACCATCAATGATGGAGGTAATCCATGCGCGTGCACGTGTATGAAATGGTTTTGATACATATACTTATATATATATATATACATATATATTTATATATAATTATACACATTTATTTATTTATTTATCTATAGTTTTTTTTGTTTGCTTGTTTATTTTAGTGTTGCAGTGAACTTTGGTGTCAACACCTTCAGAGAACACTCGAAGATGCCGGAAACCATCCTCGGACACAACAAAAGGACACACAGATCGCACAAATGGACCTATGAAACAAAAACAACAAAGAAACTCCGTTCTCCCAAACAAACCATTTTCACACGTCCGAGCCTTGTTTGTTCAGCATTTTAATTACCCCATACAAATTTGTTTAAAAACTGTCATTTTGGGATATCTCCCATACAAACCTACTTATATTCGTTGCATCCAAGATTCAAGCCAGCGCCGCGGTTGAAACTCCTCTGATTGCTGCACAACGGGCACCTGACCCATCCCGCACAGGCGGCGGCACCTTTCCTCCGACCGTGAGTAGCTTCTGCTGGAGCAGAGATCTCTGGTGTCTCCTTACCTTGCAGAAATTGGGGGTTCTTCGACCGGGGCACTTCGAATTTCGGTAGGAAAACCTATGGTTTCGGGTACCCGAAATTTGGGAAGCACATGGAAGCACCCAGTTGAGGGGCTCAATTCATTGAAGAAACCGAGGTGCTCTGCAAATAACCCCCCCGGTAGAACCTCCTGAAAAACCATTGGTTTTGTCTTGAAGCTTGCTACATCTTGCTACTATTCGGGTCCCACCAATTTAGAGTTTTTATCAGGGTGATGGGATCATATTGTCAGAAATGCCCCCATTTAATCATTGATGAAACTGAAAATGAAACACCGGGTTTTTGCTAGTAAACTCCCTATGTCGTACAGCAACCCGCCACCAAAAGATCTTGAAGAAAACAAAGTGGCAGATTATGGCAGATGATTTTTCCATCTTTTAAGGGGTTATCATCTGATAATTTGAAATAACTATTTAAAATACCCCAGTTGAGTTACCTCTTAAAAATGGTGGTTTTCCATGGCCATTCTCCCACCATTCGCCAGCTTCGATCCAGGAACCCTCAACTGACTCAAGCGCTGCACGCAGAACGCATCTCAGCCATCGCTGGATGTGCTGCCGGAACTGCATTTCAGTCACCACCTGGGCACACAGCTGGCTGTGGGGCTCCAGGGCCTTCCTCAACCCCTCCTGGAGAAAAAAACGCAACAAGGCTCTTTGCAACCAAGAAAACACAAGGAAATACATGTCCAAAAACAAGAACAGTTGCCAAGGAAAGTCCTAGAGCTGATTTGGATCTCAAATGACCGGGTCGATTTTCAGCACCAGGGCGCCCTGAGATGTTCACCCTGCAACTTTCCAGCTGCGCTGCGCGCCGCTGGGAAGGGGATTGAGATCGGCAGCGGATCATAGGTGGCAGCTTCAAAGGTGACGATCATAGGATCTGCGGCACCCACCTGCGACATGTCGGTGGATCTCAGCATGTCACCGGCCGTTTGGCCTATATTATAGGCATTGCTAGTATTGCTACTATCCCATAAAGAATCGTAATATATCGTAATTTAGTCATTTTTATTCTTATAGATATTGAAAATTGGAGATTTCCCTGTTAAAGTTGGAGGTAGCCTGTAATAATTACCAAACTTGGCTTTTTCTTGTGGGCTAATAGTGGTTCAAACATGTTGAGATGCACCATGAAAATTGTGAATGCAATGATGGCTATAAATTGATGATGCTATGGCTACCCGGACAATCTCAATGTGTTTATCACAATCGTCCCTGTCAAAAGGGCAATCCTGCGGCCGTCTCCACGTCCCAATTTACCATTTTGGTTGGTGAAGCCCCCATTTCTTGCTGGCGAAACCTCCATTTCAGTTGCCAACCCCTGATGAATGCCCTTAGTTATATGCATATCCCAGATGTATCCCCATTCTATCCCACAAAAAATATATATAATATCAAAAAATAGCAATTCTGAGCTTAAATCCCGAAAACATAGGCATCCACAAGCCACCCAGATTAGAAAAAACATGGGAAAAACATGATATTCTCATGATCTCCCCATACTCCATCTCGCTGCCCCCACCTCTAGGTGTACGAAGCTCAAGCCTTTCCCCAGGCGATGCACCCGCAGCACCCGGCCCAGCAGCTCCTCGCGGCAACCTTCGCGCCTCGAAAGTTGCTGAGACCCAACTGGGGGGGCGATGTCGTGGGAAATTTCGGGGGAACATACTATGTTAAATTTATTTTTATATATGCATTGTAATACATTATTAGATACTGGCACAATGGGCTCCCAACAGTTTCTACGTATGTCGCCAGGACATAGCCGGATGGAGTCTAAAGAACAGGAATAGAAAGACAGAGTCAACAGATTGGGAACTTAAAATTGCACTGCTGGTAGAAGACGGGCATAGTTAGGAAGCCAGAAGAGGCTGCCATGTCAAGTTGCTTATTTGTTAATTTTGGAAGGCAACAAGCGTTTTCATTATACTATTTCGGGTGTGGAATGCAACAAGCGTTTTACCAGAATCCTTCAGTGCACAAAATGCTTCTTTCGTTGGTTTGGTGAAAACTTGGCGAATTCACCAAGTTTTCACCAAGTTTTCACCAGGTTTTGGCATTCACCAAGATTTCACCAGGTTTTGCAAATTCACCAGGTTTCCATCAGGTTTTGGAAATAACCCGGTGTTCACCAAGTTTTTGGAAATGCACCAGATTTTCACCAAGATTTGGAAATTCACCAGGTTTTCACTAAGTTTTCACCAGGTTTTCAGGTTTTTTTACCAAGCATAAGCGATCAATCAGGAGGTGTCAGAATCGCATCAAGTTTTCACTGCAGTGATGGTAGATATGCAATTTTGAAACAAGCGTTTTTTGGCATCATTTCCAGGAAAAAACCGCAAGAAGCGTTTCGTACTCTCTCTTGAACACACAAAACGCTTCTTTGGAATGAAACGTTGGTGGATCCCTGGCAAAACCTCCGTAAGCAACTTAACAGGCTGCCAAGAGTCATTTCATCAATTGACGCAATGAAACGAGAAGTTAAGACACAGAATAAAAGGATGATCCTAAGAATGCACTAGGAGGGGTGCCATTCTTCAGTGAGCTAGTGATGAGGGAGGCAAGTTTTTCGACAGCATCCAGCGCGTTTTCACGAACACTACCAAGAGCGTTACCTCGAGAGGCCAAAGGCCTTGGGACGCAAAGATCCCATTCGTGACGATCTTTAGGAATTCTTTCCGAAAGGTCCAATTCTGATCATAGCAGCCTGCTGTATATCTGAAAGAAGTTCTCGGTCATCCCTAGCCTAGAAAAAAAACAACTATATAGACATGTGCATGTCCTCTTTTCGCCAAGTATCACCGAAGCTTTCACAATGACAAGCATGTTGATTCCGAATCATCTCATATATACGTTCATTTCTATATTCTCGATAAAAGTAGATGGGATATCCAAGCGTAACAATGCGGAAAACTATGAATTGTTTCCGGGAAATGATCTACAAATGATCTACCAATGGTGGCTTTTCCACATCGTTAGTTCACATGAGGCTTTTTTCAAATGGCCATTTGGGGATTTGGGTAACCACTACCCTCTGGTCATTTGCTACACTTTGGAACTAACGGAAATAACAGGGAAATCATCGAACTTTATAAATAAATGGGCCATGGTTTCCATAGCTTTGTTAAACTACCGCATATCATGAACATATGATCTTTCAAAACATACTTTTCGTATCACACGTAGTGTGGTTCTTTGGTGAGAAACAACACGTGGGGCACTCATGGCGGCATGTCCATCCACTGGGGAAACATAAAGTTTGGCTATGAATTCTATGTAACTCACAAACCTGCAAATAGTTGAAAAAGGAGCCTAAAGAGGAATGATTTCCCTTACGAACCATCCGATGTCAGTGGCGTCACAGTGAGGTCATTATAGTTCATGCAGACAAAATTGACATAGAATGACATGAATGAAATAGGATGAAATAGGCATAGGCTAACAGTTAATAGGCATCGGCATAAGCTAATAATTATACTGCGTCATAGGATGTCCTATATGATTAGACCGTGACACAGGAGGAACAATAAAAAGAAGCCTGAAGCAAACAACCAGCAACCACTCATCCACCGTTCTCGTTGCTTGCTCTGAGAATGCTTCCATCTCGAAGGCGCACATGGACGACATTGCTTCAACAATGGGGCCGATGGAGGCCAGCCATTCTTTTCTCCATCAGTCTTTTAAAGATTCTAACACGCAAACGGGCTCAAAACATGAAGGAACAAATCAAACTCCGATCATGACCCTGAATATGATTTGCATGTCAACCTGAACACCTGTAAGCACATATAGTCATGTAATACGTGTAGTTGCTTGCATAAAGTGCATGTTCAAGTCATGTCTCACCAGCTCTAGCACGACTTCAGTCAGGTTCCTGAAGCATAGAAAATGAGCGGCGGCAAGTTCAGCGTTCCACCTATTGTCTTTTCCAAATAAACTGCCAAGAAAAAGGTGGCTGTGCCATTCTCCAACACGTGATGTCTCCCAAATACCTTGAGATTCAAGCTGAATCAAGCAAAAGAACCCAACATCCAGCCAAATATCTCACTTGCTCCCCATAGTGCCATAGTTCGCCATAGTTGCAGGGGTTCCACCATCGAATTTCAGGGTGCCACTTCGAGCCAAGGCTCAATTGCTCCGAAAACTCCTCCATGCGGAGTTGGGTTTCCTTCTCTTCAAGCCACACTTCTTGTCCTTGGTCAGGAATCCATGGATTTCTTGGGCGTTACCAGAAACTGCCAGAAACCATGGTTGTTTTGCTGATCAAATATATATATATATGGCTGGTCAATTTGTGTCCCATCATTTTTCGGACGCAAGTGCCCAGAGTGATTGGTTTCATAATTCATGAGGGCTTCAAGTTGGAGGGTGGGCCACTGATATCAATGGTGTCGGGAAGGACCTTGATATTGGTAAGGTTCCTATAGTTTCCTCATTTCCATTTTTCTTCACTGCATCTGTGTACAGTATCCCTCTTGCACTTAACACGTGCTAAACAAATCCATGAAAACATGTTTCTCTCTCCATCACCCTCTCCATCGTGTTGTATCTTGCTTTCTCTCAATGGATTGATTGAAGCATCTTTTTTACAGCAAAATAAAAAACTATCGAGTTAAAAGGGGAGCCCCTCCCTGCAGCATCCTCCCCAGAGTTTTCGCTAAAAGCGGCGCTGATCTTCCAAGAGCTTCAGGTCACGCGCTGCGTCCTGGATGATGGGATGTGTATGTATGTATAAATATATATATATATATGGTTGGTGGTATACCTACCCCTCTGAAAAATATGAAAGTCAGTTGGGATGATTATTCCCAACATATGGAAAAATAAAAAACGTTCCAAACCACCAACCAGATATATATATATGTGGGTGTGTGTAAATTGTAAATGTAGATATGATAGGTATATACCCACACGCACATACAAACAGAACCAAGCACCTATGCAATCCTGCTCCCGAGTAAACAGGCCTTGAAAACCATGCTAAACGCTCATGTAGTTCAAAATCGCAAAATGATTGGAACATGATATTCATTGCTTCATCTTGCCATCTTTTCTGATTGCAGCGGAAGTCGAGTCCTGCCAACGTTTCTCGGCCCTAGGCTGGAGAGGCTTCAGCCCAACGGGCGCTTGCGAATATGAACCATCTGGGTGTTCTGAGATACATCAACGTTGCTGCAAATGTTTGGGTCTGCTTGAAACTGGGGGGGAATACCTCAAAATGGTAATTGATTTCATCGCAGGAAATGATCATTCCCCATGAAACTTGGGGGTCCCTTACTTTGAGACACATCCATGTTTGTTGTTTGCATTTGAAACAATGGAAGTTGTTTGGAATGCGATGTGATAGGTACCACGATTGCGAAGGGAAGGTCACGTCAGAAGCAAGAATGTTGCATGTGAATTTCATGTAGGTGTGCTGGGGCGAATACTTAGTAAAACCATCTAAAACCTGATGTGCAAGGAAGGGTTCCCGGGACAGCAATTTGATCAAAATAGGGCATGGGCCTTTTTTTCCCCATCTTTTTGGGTTTGGGACCTCATGTGTCTCTTCTCCGGCTGGTGGTTTCAATCTCAAGGATATTAGTCATTGAGAGTTGTGATCCATAATAGATAATATGAACGTAAATTCCCGATGATAATATGAACGTAAATTCATAGTAAATAAGGTCCAAATAAATGAACGTAAATTCCCGATGATAATATGCCCGCATTCCACATGATAGATTTGAAACCAGCAGCCAGATGCGATTCCTGCCTGATAGTGCGCCCACCCCCCCAAAAAAAAAACGAGGCACCACCATTTGGAGACTTGTGCTTGACGCTCTTCTAGCTCCAGTTTCTCGACTTCCTAGCTGAAGATATGGACAGAATCAGCATGTCGAGGTGGTTTGTGATTAATGATTATTATTGGGTTAGGGAAGCTTCTCTCTCGTTCTTTTTCTCTATATAAACATGACATGTGCATATATATATATGTATGTATGTATATATATATATATTATACAAGTGAATTTATCCATAATTATCCATACATAAATGATCGTACATGCCTCCATCTCTCTCCGTCCGTCTGACTTGATCTCTGCATGCATGTTCAGTATGTAGACGCGGAGGAGTATAAAGGTACAGAACTACATGCAGGTGACGTGAATGATGATCCATGCTGACCTTCGTTAAGCTTCAGGAAACATCAACCAAATCCACCGGATGAAACCGGTGCAGGAATCTGCTGCTGGTTGGACCTGCCAGATGACCAACCTTCCCGGCCTCTTGCAAGCTGGGTGCTAAGGACTGAGCCTCATGTGGCGAAAAACCAATGCGCCAGGAATTTGTCATGTTTCACCTGTTAACCATGCATTTTTGGGGCATATTCCCATATATTCCCGAACCATTGCCATTTGACTTATAGTGGTTTGCCAAGAAAAACTTCCGTGCCAATTTTGCATGAACGACAAACGGAAGGATCAAAAGAATACATCGACAGAGGTTTCGCGAGGCACCCAAACCATCCACAAACATCCAAGAAAGATCAAGATGTCCCAAAAACATCCAAAAATCATCCAAAATTCCCTAACCATCCCCAACTTTATAGTATCTTCATCCCAAATAGCTGTCCCCGCACCTGGCGTAGCACGCCCATCAGCTCTGCCAACTTCTCAGTGCCCTGTCTGGCTCGCGCCACGGCGCTGCGCACCTGGACGCCCAGGATTAATAATCATAGCACGTGAATATATCAATGGTGAATATTCCTAATATCATAGGGGTTAACAATTCAGAGCCAATTATTATCACGATTATTGCAGGGGATTGTCCACTAATGGTGAATGAATAACAATTGATAACCTATATTGTATAGTATTAAGCTATCAAGAGAGGGGATGTATATAATCACCTAAATATGGTTGGTACCAATTATTAGGGCATTGAAAAAAGCTAAATCAAAACAGGGGATCCAATTACGGTTGTGGATGGGAAGAGGCTGCAGTAATTTGTTGCTGGTTTGTTGATGGCTAATCCCTTCAATGGATGGAATTATATAGTTAGGACAATCTGCTTTTTGCCCGGAAATAGAAGGGATTCCTGTAATCTTCCCATCAGGGAATCAATCAAGCATCTTTGGTGAGAAGTGGGTATATATCTACATTATATATATATAGGTATATATATATATATATTATACTATATGCATATATGGTGCGGAAATATATGCTTCGATGTTTGGTGGTTTGTTTGGGAGGATTTTTGGGAACCATGTCTGCCAAAAATACCGAATGTCATGCCAAATGTTGGCTTTGTGATTAGAAAATCCATAGGAAAATCCAGGACAATCCCATAGAATATGCAGAAATCACACCTTTCCAACGATTCAGCTTACCATTGTTTCTAGTGGAAAAAATCGACAACCATCACTGCTAGGCAAAATGAATCATTTGCATGTTCTACCGTCTAAGTTTGCCAGCCAACCCTTTGAAGCATTTATTTTCTGGAAGGTTCCGCATCCAAGAATGATCCAAAATATCCAAAGGAATCTCAGAAAAGCCAAGACCCAGATCTTTGAAAGGACCGTTCAGAATCTGTTTTTGTCATTGAGCAGCTTCCAAAAAAGAACTTGAAAACATTGAAAAATATTGGTGACTCCACGCCTGCTGCGATCTCTGGGCAACCACCTCCTCACTTCTCCGCTCGGACACGGCTTCCTATGAGTCGCCGGACATGACAACAGGATTTATCAGGAAACCATGATTTTACCACTTACTATCGGGCTATCCTGCCATATTTTCCTTTATCTAGTTCTGGGTTGCAAAGACTTCTTGTGAAGAAACCTGGTGATCAATGATTTTTTTGGATATGTAGTCCCACTGAAAAAACAATCCAAAATTTCCTGGAGGGAACCCCCAGCATCACCGTTCAAAGATACCGTCCAAACTAGTTGATGCATGTTAATGTGAGAACTGCAAGGCCCAATATGTCAAGCATTCCCACACACAAAAAAAAAAAGTGTTTCACAAATTATTGTCCGAACCGTAGATCCAATACCATCCAATCATATCATATGGCATGATTACAGTATTACATGATTGCTTCCTCGTTGTTGCGTATGGCGTATGATGTCAGTATGTTGCTGGTTGTTAAGGCCATTACACCCATATGATATGGTTGATCTCGAAGATCAGACAATGAGTCCTGCAAAAATGGCTGGTAGCCCACAATATCCAATAAATATCCCATTAATAATATGCCACTAATGGTTTTGACCAATAGTTCTGACATGTTATGACCCCTAACCATCCGGAAGAATTATCCGAATATATCCTCATTCCCTAACATCAACAGCTCGGCCCTAATCCGACTCCGGTCATTCCAATGACGTCGCAGTAAATGGCGCAACATCATCTATTCATATTTATTCCAGTATGTCCCCATGATCTCCTTATATTCTCTTATATTCTCTCTCTCTCTCTCTCTCTGTCTCTCTCTCTCTCCATCGCCTCCTTATACCACCATGTTTGATCAACTCTTGGATAAATCATCATGTTGCTTGGTTGAACATGCTACCCATCCTCACCATCCTCACCTTCATCCCATTGGCTTGATTTAACGGAACCATTTTCCATGAAACCCATATAATCCCATATATTTCATGGGGCTTCAACGGTTCAACCATGGGTTTTCCATGGGTTTTCCCACCTTTCCGGGCAATCCCAGGCCTCCTGCGCCCTGCAGCGTGCCGCCTCCTCCAGATCCACGTGCTCGCGCAGGGCCTGGCAGAGCGCCGCTTCGGAGCGGAGGGCCACGTGCAGGCGCTGCTCCTAGGACAAAATCCGATGGAAGATGAAGATCAAATGGAACTCTCAATGGATTATTGGGACATATGTATATATATATATATGTATATATATATATGTATATATATATGTGTGTGTATGTAATTTTATATATGCAATATTATATATATATAATTGATATATACTGTAGATATTGATATAACATGATAATAACCAAGCAAGAATTTAAAACCCTAACTCAACGGATGATTAAAACTCTAACTCAAGGGATGATTATTGGGAGATTTGTTGGACATTTGTGTGGAATCATCACTGGCCAACAATTTATAAGTCGATGGACTTATGATCCAATGGGTGGTAATTATCATTCCACCAGTTTTATGTAATCTGACTGATATTGTGATGAAAAATGGAACTTCAAATGGATTGATGCGGATATTTTATATGGAAATATGGTGATCATATGAACCAACTGAACCAACTCGATTGGCTAGGGTTACTTTTCATGGAATATGAATGGAATATCCCAATAGGTAATCTAAAATGGCTGGGAAATCCTGGAACTTTTCATGGAACTGTCTGAGAACTTGGTCAAAATCTAGTCGTCGCTGTCTGACATACAGACAGAATGGAACTTACTTCTTGAAGATATTGTTACCCTCTGGCTATGACTAACATAGCTATGGAAAATGGCCCATGTACAGATGATTTCCCGTGAAAAACCTCCGTTTTTTTAATAGATTTTCCATAGCTATGTTAAATAGCCAGATGGTAACAATATCTGGTTGAATCAGCATTCATCGACCTGAAATTTTTGGTCATTTTGGGATAAGAATCCAAGGGTCTCAGCTGCTCAGCTCCCCAGCTATTATCCCGTTCCATCCCTGTCTAAGGGAATGGCTGTGAACCATAATGGGACTTTCAAATGAAATGACTTTATATAATTTCAATTAATTTAATATAGTGTTATTAGTTGGATGAATGATAACAATTCATCCAAACGTCTTGCCTAGGCAATTTTGAGATTGTTGCCGTTACCTCTGACAAACTGCGGGATTTCTCCAGACGGAAGTGCCTTGACCCTGAAAAGTAATTCGATAGTATGGAGGGTTAGTGAGGATCTAGGTATACGATAGGAAATATGTGGAAAATTATGGAAATATGACGTTTATGACTTATATTTTTGACATGGAAAACTATAGCCGAAAGAAATGATCAGACATGATCTACGGTCTGGAGCTACGAATCGCCTCGGCGCTCCTGGGAGCGCCACGCCTGGAGCTCCACACGCATCCTTGGTGGCTTTCGATTGGAGGCAAATCAGTTGGGGAGCACCTCCCACAGATCCTGGTGGTTGACCTACCCCTCTGAAAAATATGAGTCAGTTGGGATTATTCCCAACTGAATAGGAAAAAATGTTCCAAACCACCAACCAGTATCTAATCACAGCCATGATTGAACATTATTGTTTGGGATGACTACAATAGATTATCAGATAACCTGCATGAAACTACTTGGATGCCCAATGCGCAAACATCGCAAACTGCCACTTTTCCACGCGCTGCTCTCAGCTTTGATCCTGTGACACCTGGGCGTCAGTGGGAAAATGCCTTGCTGGTGTCTCACTTGGCTGGCAGGTTAGCGGCCGTAGCCGAGCTTCTTCACTGGGAGGTCCTCAGCCCATCCTGCCATGCCGCCGTTGCCCGAGTAGCCCTCAGGGCGCTGAAGGTCTACGTCACCACCGGATCCGCGAAAGCACTGCTCCAAGTGGATCT
>Ga0126342_10011460_pt1 | contig 15844 bp, 12 predicted proteins | sample Cyp1metagenome_FD_92528 | JGI IMG/M metagenome (GOLD analysis project Ga0126342, IMG submission 92528) | Coral microbial communities from Lord Howe Island, Old Settlement Bay, Australia - Cyphastrea 1 metagenome | ecosystem: Host-associated > Invertebrates > Cnidaria > Coral ... | reverse complement strand
TCTACATAGTGCGTCCCATGGTGTTTTAGACCTAGTTGCATTGACTTGTTTGACTTCCTGAATGCGCGGCGTCCCATGCAGTTTTTACCTTGGTTCCACATATGCACTGACTTTCACGTCCCATGAGTATATATCATTATATATATAGTTGATATTAATAGAAATTAGCAATATATTGATATCATATTAACATATATATAGTCAGAGATTTGAGATTATAGACTATAGATATTAAATTAAATATGCCTTTAATATCTATAGTTCAAAGTATATCTATAGATATTAACAAAGATTTGAGATTAGGTAACATTAATATTATATATATATAGTTGATAACATTAAATTAAATAAGCCTTTACTTCAAAGAATCCCCGCTGTTTTTTGGGTGAACTTCTGAGGTCATCGCCTCTCAGATGAGTCACGAGAAGATCCAGATGCTGCGGGAGGTCTTCAGCGAGATCGACAGCGATCAGGAGCCACGGCCTCCAAGGCCATCCCAGGTGGATTTTTCGGGGATTTTGATGGGATTTTACTTGGTGATTTTCATGGCATTTTCAAGCAAGTGGATGGGTTCTGTTTATTGGATTTGATGGTGATTTGTTTTTTTTAATGTGATTTACAGTGATTTGTATGGGATTTAATGATGATTTGCTTGGGTTTTTGATGGGTTTGGTTGACGTTGATTCGGTTGAGTTACACAAAAATCACCAGTCTTGTTGGTTTATTGTAGATTCTCCCAAGCAAATCCCAACAAACATTGATTAAATGATTTATATATACATTATATATATATATATATATATATTACTATAATACAATATAATATAATATAATATAATATATAATAAAATATAATATAATATAATATAATATATCATATAATATAATATAATATAGTATAATATAATACAATATATAATATAAAATAATATAATATAATATCATATAATATAATATCATATAATATAATATAATATAATATAAAATATAATAATATATAGTATAATATATAATATAATATAAAATATAATATAATATAGTATAATATAATATAATATGATATGATATAATATATACAAGTGCATTTTCTCCAAACTTGTAGAACCACTTATATAAACATACATGAAACTCCTTCCAAAATTACTGGATGAAAATTGTGTGTTTCTAAAAATTTGTTGGAACATAGGCAAGAGTTCTACGCTTGCAGGCGTCTCATCATGTGTTTCCTTGAGGTATTTTAACCTAGCCAAGGAACATCACCCATGTTTGAAGTTTGAAGGATTTACCGATCGGAAAGAGCCATTTCCAATGGCTACGTTAGATTACCAGAGGTTAAACCCGCAAGATGTGGCCCCCACAGTTCTTTCCATTGGTTGATCAAGCCCATTTCAGTATAAATATAGCCACCATCAGTCTGAGTTACCCTGCTTCGAAACCAACTTTCGGCCTTACAGGATGGCAAAGTGACGATGGAGGAGCTTTACGAAGCTCTGAAGGACCACTTGGACCAGGTACCCGAGGCCTTCGACCGGGACCGGGACGGGACCTGGAGGGAAGTCCCTGGGGCTCGTCATGGTTATGATGGTTATCCCTAGAAAACCAAACCCAAACCATCGAGTTTTTCTAGGGATAACCAATATTTGATGGTTTTGGGCCGGTTGGAGATTGATAACCAATTTCACCATTTTCTTTGCAAAAAGACATGGCGGTTTTGGGGAGAAAAGGCGTGGTTTTTGGCGTTAGAGGATTGGATTTACCCTCTGGTAAACGTAGCCACATAACTGTGGAAAGATCCACCATTTTATAGCTGGGTAAATCAACTATTTCTATTGCCATGTTCAATGGCTTTTTGTAACCGTTTACCAGAGGGTATATCCCATTAATATCCCATTAATATCCCATTAATATCCCATTGAATCACTATAAAATCCCATTAAATCAATAGGAATCTGTTAGTTTACCAGAGGGTAACCAACTCTGGGGATGTGTGGAGACACCTGGTGACCTGGTGACGACTAGTCATTTTGTGGACACAAAAAAAACCCGAAGGCCGAAGCCCTGGCGGTCGCTGGAATATGTGTTTTTTTTGGTGGTTTTTTAGGGTTGTTTCTAACCCGTAGGATCCATGGTTTTCTGGTAGAAAAATGCTAACATGACTGGGGTATATGGATGGGATCCATGTTGCCATATATAGCAGCACCATGGATCCTATGGGTAAGGGGTGAAGGTTGAAATGACACATTCTCTCTTGTCAACCACGAATCAAAGAAAAATATACGAAACATGTCCTTCTTCCAGCCTTATTTCTAGCTTTTTTTTGGATGTCCTTCTTAGTGCCTCAATAAGGATTTAACAAGGCCTCAATCCGGCGTTAATAAGCCTTTATTTTTTAATTCTGGTGGGTGGTACTTAGGAGGGGGGACTCGTAGACCCCATGATAGGACCTGATGATGTTATAGTCTTTTGGAATTGGGAGACACTTTTAATCTTTGACAACCAAACATAATCGGGTACATTTGGATTTAAAATCCAATCACAACAAACCACAAACAACGCCAAAATTTGCCAGAAGTGGCTGGGATGTCAGCCCTACCCTACCTGGGGTTATGGCATATGGCGATTAGCTTTAGCACACTACCTATAGCCTTGCTTGAATGGCGGACATATTTCCCGGTTCCATTGAATTGGATGAAGGGAGCATTTAAGCTGTAAACCGGAAAAAACATGAAAAAGCCATAAAACGAATCAAAAAGGTAGAAACGGATTTCGACAGGTCAAATTCATGTAAACTCATGGTAATCTTATTTTTGGGGGTTCCAGGTAGGTTTTCCGAAGAAAACCCAACCAGAAAAGCTTCCATCCTGCCAGGATGCTCGATCCCTATTGGATGCGATAGACATCACGGGCAAAGGCCAGCTGCTCAAAGATTGGTTTAGCAACACACATTGGTCGTTTATTTTCCCAAAACATTTATCAATGATATATAGATGAATATAGTATTGTTGATAGAAGCTGAATAATGGTGAAATAGTTAGGATATGTCAGGACTCTGGCCAACTGTCCGGCTGATACATTAGAAGCTGGTACATATATAGCACACTTCAGACGGAGTAAACTAGTGCCTTTCTTCAAGATGCACACGACAAAAAAAAATGATGCTTAACTCCCGCCTTTGGTCAAATCATGATGTTTGATGGGTTTAATCATGTTTCATCACCATGGCTGTTTCATCCTCATTGATGGCTAAATCAAAGAAACATCACCATGGTGATAAACATGATTAAATCCATGTTTCTTTGGATTGATCACCATCCTGATTGAAGAAACCAATGTTTGAAACTCATGGTTAACCATTATTAACCATTATTAACCATTATTAACCATTATTATAACCATTATTAACCATTATTAACCATTATTAACCATTATTATAACCATTATTATAACCATTATTAATCATTATTAACCATTATTCACCATTATTAACCATTATTATAACCATTATTATAACCATTATTAACCATTATTAACCATTATTCACCATTATTAACCATTATTAACCATTATTATAACCATTATTAACCATTATTAACCATTATTAACCATTATTATAACCATTATTAACCATTATTAACCATTATTAACCATTATTCACCATTATTCACCATTATTAACCATTATTATAACCATTATTATAACCATTATTAACCATTATTAACCATTATTCACCAATTATTAACCATTATTAACCATGGCTGAATGACCAATGTTTGATGGCATCACCGTGGGAGGCCATGTGGTCTACTCCGAGTTTGTGGCTGCCGCCATCGATGCTCGCACTGACCTCTGCGAGGAGGTGGGTGAACATGATAGGTTTTTATATAGGTTTTATATAGGTTTTATATAGGTTTTTATATAGGTTTTTTATATAGGTTGTATATAGGTTGTATATTATATAGGTTTTGTATAGATTTTGTAATTTCTTGAGTTTTCCATACATAGTTTGAATATGTTCTAGTTAGTGCTATAACCCCACTATGAAATATGTGAGATTAGTAGCTATGAATTGTTGAGAATGGTTGATATTGGCTGCTACTGGTTGATCGTGGTTGACAATGGTAGATTATAGGCCTTATCAGTTGTAACTGGCTTGTTTCATGATATATATATATAACCAACTAGTGACAGGAGCTATAATCAAGTTTCTTACTGTTAAGGGCCAATTCACTGCAAGAATTCGTGAAAGTTCATGATATTTTTTCATAGGTTTTAGAATATTTTTCAGTATCGAAATGGGGCATTGATCAAGGTATTAGATGGGGGATATGAAGCAACAAAACACATATAGATTCTGGGTAAATTACAGCGACCTCACTACGACCTCACTGGAATCATGGTTAGTAAGGGGAATCATCCCCAAATGGCCTTAATTCAGGTTAGTGAAACATTTGCCCAGAAATAATGGATTTTGCTATCAAGAATGTGGTATTGAAACATCAACAATACGGGGATCCTGGTTGGAAATTGCACTTCGCCGGCTCAAAAAATACATGTGTTTCATGGTTGGCAGCTGAGTTATTCTCATACTCCTTCAAAAAAATGGGATGCACTGGGTTCATTAGTTGAATAGGTGGATGATGTTACTAAGTTTTGATGATGAAATATGGTTACATCATCCTACATCGATGATTACTCCCTGTGATTCTTGAGGCTTGAATCCTTTGATATCTCCAGTAAATCCTCATTTTCTTCCGGTTAAATCACCTATGGACCTATTTTCCCTAGTAAACTCAGCATTTTCCAAGATAAATTCAGCATTTTGGGTGTGATTCCTGGCCTGCATGCCAGGTCTGTTGGAACGCTTTCAAACACTTCGATCGCAACGACAACGGCTCCATCTCCCACTCCGAGTGCCGCGGCTTCCGGAGTTAGGACCTGGAGGACCTGGGAAGTGATACGATTCATTTGAGCAGTGGCTGCTAAAGCCCCGGTGATGAAATCCGTTTGGGGATTATACTACCCTTCATATATTGGCTGGTTGGTGGTTGGGAACATTTTTTATTTTTCCATATATTGGGAATGTAATCATCCCAACTGACTATATAATATTTTTCAGAGGGGTCAACCACCAACCAGTTGGGGGTTATAAAAATCCAATAGGGATGACACAGTCGGGGTTTTGAACACTGCTCAGTTGGGGTGGCTTCAGAGGATCTTCAGAGGTCCACGGTTGGGACACCAACAGGAGCCCCCGTGAGCCCAACACAAGGCAACAGAATTTGCAGATGACCCAACTAACAGTTATAAATGGGAATATAAAGTGGGATGAACTCTCTCCTATCACTAAGCTTATATATATATGTACAATTATGTAAAATTATAATTATAATTCCATTTACAACTGTTAGTTGGGCCATAACTGCAGTCACATCTGCAGCATTGACCAATACACCTGCAGCACCAACTCCAGCCCAGGTTAATGGTTAATATTAATGGATATTAATGGTCTATAATGGAAAGTGTGGGCAACCCAATGCCATAAACCTACTTGGGTTAAATTAATTGGGGATTATGAACTAACCCATATGAAAAGGAAATCTATCAACCTGCCAGTATTGGGATGGGCATGAGTCAAGAGCTGTTGGACCATGTATGGGATCGGGCTGTTTGGATCTTGTTTTTTTTGACCCTATATTATTGGACAAATCCATATTTAGTTCTGATGCATGGTTATATTCTATATATATATATATTTTAAATATTTGTATATATTAATAAACATTATATGTTTTGTTTCATATATTATATTATATTGTATCTATATATATATATTAGTACACCTGAAGTTAGTAAACTCGTCTTTAAATTCGTAGAACGTATTTTTATTTTCCCCAGGTTTTGGCACGAGCACGGATTCAGTAATGGATATTTCTCCAACAAAACCAAGAGAGTTAGGATCCATGGTTTGGAATGTGTGATAATATGACAAGTGATTCCCAAAATATCCGACAACATGCGAAACAATGATATGTTATGGAATGTATAGTGGGATATGGTGGGATTTAATTGATATGATGGATCATTTTATAGTATATTTCACCAACAATATGGGGGTTGTTCAGACATGGGAATGCAAGCAGCGGTTCTACGGGGATGTTGATTGTCAGAGCACCATGAGATTTTGGGGAAACGGAAACTGCCAGATCCAAATGGGGCCAAGGGCCCTGGAATCAAACCGCTGCATCTTGGATTGTTTGCCTAACCCCCTGGTAAACATACACAAAACTATGGAAAATCACCAGTTTAAATGGGTAAATCAACGAACTAAATGACACTTTTCAATAGCTTTTTGTTTGTTTACCAGAGGGTATATCCCATTAATATCCCATTAAATCACTATAAAATCCCATTAAATCACTATAAAATCCCTTTAAATCACTATAAAGTGCCATTGAATCACTATAAAATGCCATTGAATCACAACCAAACTTGGATTCTGTGGTAAATCAATCACAATCTATACTCGACACGTCAAGTTCCAGTGAACGAAGCACCGACTGGCAATCCGAGAGAGCGTTTTCCGGAAACCCATGAAAGTAGAATCGATTTACCTTCTGGTAATTTAACAGAACTATGGAAAATCACCATAGAAATAGTGAATTTTCCCATGAAAAATTGTGATTTTCCATAGTTTTTTGTATGTTTACCAGAGGGTACCTGTATGTGACCTACCTCTGAAATCTCCACGTCAAAAAAATCCATGACTCGCCATTCAGGTTGGAAACGCTTCTGGAGCAGGAAGCCATTCAGGAGCCTGGGTCAAGCTCTCGAGCCATGAATTTCCAGATACTCTATGCTTCTGTGAAATTGTGAATACGAGATACTAAAAATAAGATACTTCTGTGTTCGATAAGAAAGTTGATGATTTTTGAATGATCATTGGAATTTTAGAGGTACATCTTCACGCACACCCGCTGGTCTGTTTTTTCAATAAACATCAGATGATTTAACAAAAGGCTCATTGAGTTTAACTAGAAATTAACCATACACCAAATTTAACTAGAAATTTTCAATTATTAACACATCTAGGATGATTTAGCTTGACACCAGAGTTAAACCAGATATCAGATGATGCACCAACGTTTCAGGTGAAATCATCCTCAACAATGGAAATAAGGACACACCCCTAAAACTCCCTCAGTTTTCAAAACCATTCTGGGGTGCATACCCTCCGGTAAACTAACATAACCATGGAAAATCACCATGTTCAATGGGAAAATCCACTATAAATGGTCATTTTCAATAGCTATGTTAAATTACCAGAGGGTAGTTGTATACAAAACCGATTACCGATCCCTGTTCTTTTTTTTTTGTGCAATGACATCATTGTTGTTTTGTCCAGTTTTATTCGTTCTATCCCGGTCCTGGCATTGCCACATCCCTTGGCTATGTGTGTTTTTTTAGCCATATTATAGAATTGGCTCGTGGTTGGTGGTTTCAAGCACAGATGTTTTTTTTTTTTTTCATAGGCTTAATACATCCCAGCTAGGTTTAGAATCCTGTCATATGTCAATGTTCCACCAAGAACTTTCAAAGCTGGCTGAGCAGTTTCAGACATATGGAGCTTTCCAATCCATGGGCCCCAAGTTATCCAAGTCATGGATGGCCGTTCTGGTATTGAAACCCATGGCGACTTGGGGTACCTCCGTTTTAAGAACCCTCCAGATCAGCCATAGTTGCGACATGTTGCGACGATGCTCCACAAAAGGTTGAGTAGATGAGTGCATTGTTAAGTGATGTGTTTGCCATGTTGATACTTATCAACAACTTACCATAGCCCCAACTAAGATTTCAAAGAAAAGTATTCTTCCAACCGATTCCAACCCCCATGGTAGTTGGGCACATTGAAGTCCCAGAATCTCCTGATGAATCAATGCAGTTTTAGATGACTAGAATTGATTCAAATGACTAGATCTAAGATGGGGATTTGGATTTGGAGGATTAGAATTGAATAGATGAATAAAATAGTAAAGCCTTAAAGCCATCCAACAAAACCCCATGGTTTCGTGATGAAATAAATGAATCAATGCAGGGTATCTAAGTTTCTCCTCACCGTTAGGAGATCGAGTCAGCTCCGGGCGCGGCAAAAACCATGATTGGAGAGGCTGGTGGCAGCGTAAGGTGCTGGTTATAAGTATAATGGGATGTAGTTAATCATGGTTAACAATGGTTAATGATGGATAACACCAGGACAAAAGTTTTTTTTCTCTTGACTAGCTGCTGCAACCCTCTCCACTTAGACTCCTGACAGGTTTCATACGAATCACATGGCGGATCGCGGATCAGCTGGTTTGCTTTAAAAGAGTTGTAATAATTTACTTACTGGTGCTTAGTAGGGAATGGCTGGGAATGGGGGAATGAGATGATTACTGATAGTTATTGTGGATCATTCCCTCATTCCCTACTAAGCACCAGTAAGTTTATTCCGACTTGAAATACGATCCGCAGCTGAGGGTCATGATGCGTATAAGACTCTAAACGGGAAAAACGTTCTTCCTCCTGATGATGGAATGATTAATGATGGTTGATAACCTTTTTTGTGTGGTTCTGATGGGTTGTAAGAGTTGTTTCCACTGCAAAGATCCTGAAAAAAAAGTGTCAAAGTCAAAGAGAGTGAAGGTTTTGGGTGCCAGTGGCTTTTACCAAAGACCTTTCTGATCCAGCATGTTCAATGGAGAAATAAGTTTAATAAAGTTGTTCCTGGAATAAATATCCACAGATTTGAAGATACAGAGAAAAAAACGTTAGACTTAGATGTTCCCCACCTGCCAGGTGAGGGTAGATTTGAAAACCTGAAGCCAATGGCGAGCTCGCAAGCTCTTTGGCTCCTGCCAGACCCGAACACTGTGCCAGGTAACAGGTAGACTATCAGAATATTTGTCAGATAGAATGCCAGATGGAATGTTAAGAATTCCAGAAAAATGACAGATGACTGCTCAGAGTATATGTCATATAAACTATAGCAGCTTTTATGTGAAAATCAACGTGAGATAGAATGTCAGAATACATGTAAGTTTGTCAGTTAAATGCCAGTTAGGATGTCAGATTAAAAAATAAAAACGTAAACATGATATGTGAGAGATAGAATACAAGGTAGACTGCCAATACAATAAGAATTCATGCCAGACAAAATGTCAGATAGATTGCTAGATAAAATGTCAGAATCTCCGTGGGATCAAATGTCTGATAGACTGTCAGACTGTATGTCAGATGTCAGATAGAATTTCAGAATACATGTCAAATAGAATGTGAAAATAGATATCAGATACACAAGGTTCTGTCAGAAAATGGGGTAATACCTTCTAAATGGCCATTCAATAGTCATTAGCCAATGGAATTTTCAGGTCCCATATTTTCAGACACACCCACAAAGCAAAGCAATGTTTCCTCAACCGTTGTTTTCCATCTCCTCATCCAATCTCTACAGATTTGCTTCGAACGAACATAACTCTGTTGAGTAGATAACATGCCTATGAAAGCCCATCAGATCCCGTGAATCCGGGACATCTCCATGAAATCCGCAGCAGAATCTGTTGCTTCCCCTTACAAAATCAAGGTAAAATCGCCACAGCGCCATAGGTGGACTTGGATGGAAATGGCAAAGTGGACTTCGACGAGTGACTCGACGCGTTGGTGGCGCACACCCCCTGGACCGACCAGACGGAGAGAAAATTTAGGTGACAAATCAATGGGCCTCAAAAATTGTGAGTCGATCAGCCAAAATGGGGAGTGAATATGGTTTGATACGACTCAATATGTTTTTTTTTTAATATACCAGATAATGCTATATGGTATAAAATGTATAAATGGTACAGTTTAATATGTTTTAATCCATACTCAATCAACATACCAGTTTTATTGTGTCTTGATATGACTGTACAGTTATAATTAGTTATAATTTGATATGATGTAACCAAACCAGATATATATAGGAATTGAAGCCAGAAAGGTAGGGATTTGGCCTTCCCAGTAGGGTTGTATTGGGTCTAACCAACCAGCTTATGGGGATATTTGGCTAAGGGGAACATATTTGGATAAACAATGTGAATGTGACATGTTTTTTTTTGAACAATGATGCAATCATCCAGCCATTCCATTGGAATTTAATGATCAATAATGAATTGCTGAACAATTATTATTGAATTAAATGGCTTGGGTTTGTCCAGAAATGGAGAATGGCATGGGTTGCCAATCTATGGCCATGGAATAAGGAGGAAATAAGGTGTCAAACCGCTGGATTCTGGCATACAATTTGTGTGGAGGTAGCAGGAATTTGACACACCTCTCTGAGTTTGGACAAACCTCTCCGAGTTTGATAGGAACCCAATTCATATGTTTATGGACTTTTGCGGAAACTATGGAAAACTAAGCTTTCAAATTGAAATCGGTAGATTTGTTTGGCACCTTGCTTTGAAACAAAATACGTTACTTCGAGTGATCCCAACCATGGCATTTCAAGGCATATATTCTGACATATATGTTGACATATATTCTGACGTTTTACCCAATATTGCATCCGACACCTATTCTGGCATTCTATCTGACATCTATTCTGACATATCTGGCATTCTCTCTGACATTCTCTTCAGTTGGGGAAGTGGACAAGAAGGGGACAAGAGATAAGTCGAGGGAAGCGGAAAAGTTCCATGCCCTAGTACAAACCCACAGCTACAGGTCCGGAGGGGAACACTGAACACTACGATCTAGCGCTGGATCACTCTGATCCTGAGCTTCCTGTTCGGGTCTGGAGGGGACCACTGCGATCACGAGCTTGCAGTTGAGGTCCGGCGGTGGAGGAGGCGGAGGAGGTGGGCGGGACAGCTGACATAAAATCTAACAACCGTCACCTGTCAAGTGGGGAACTTGCTGATGTTCTTAACTAGGTGAACCCAAAGTCAAAAACATGTTTGGAGACAAAAGAAAAACACAACACACACCCCAGCAAAATGCCTAAGACGTGAAGGTCACAAACTCCTGTGGTGGACGAAATGTTGAAACATGCGCAAACCCGCGTAACAACCTAGATGTTTTTGGTTGCCTAAAACACATGGCTACAATGTGGACGTAACATGACGTAACTAGATCAACCCGGCTGTGACTTCGAAGAGCTGATGCGCCAAGTGCTGCCAAACATTGCGTCAGCAAATCCCGGAGTCCCGCATTGGCGTTCCTGGCCATGACAGTAAGGCAGACATGTAAGACATTTAGCAACAAGACTTGATTTTTAGGCAGAAAAACTATAGAATACAAGCCAGAAGAGTTGGGAAGTATATCCAGCACGCGTGGGATACCAAATGATACCAAGGTTGCTAAGATGAATGCCTTGGAACATCGAATCCAACCAGTTTCTTACGCATTGTTTTCCGTTGAAAATTCCAGGAACATTATTGTTGCTGTTCTACGGTTTTAATTTTCAATTCGCCATCGCCGTGTCAATCACTGTTTGAGATCAAATTGAACATACATAGAACGTCCGTAATTTTCCACAATGTTTCATGTTTGTAAGGTTTAACAGTTTTTTTGGTTATATAAATTTCAATGTTTATGGAATTGTGTCTGTAACCCTACACCCAAACAAAAGGACATGTAGAGACTCCTGGCAATGTTGTTATTTGTTTGTTCCCATCGGTATACATTGTTTCCATTGCATTTTTTGTTGGTCAACCTCCCGCGAATAAACGAACAACAAGAATCCCATTGAAATAAGGCATTTCGCATATCCTGTATCCCCATGTTAGGACCCTGGTGGCAGCTCTCCCAGGTTCATGCGCATCATGTTTTCATCTGCCGACCATTCGCCCAGCAGAAGCCCGGGTCGCTCGCCAGCGGGGTCTAAAAAATGTGTTACGGCGAAGGGGTGGGACTGCGGTTGGCATTGGGTGGTTAAGTTAGGAGGAACTAATGCCCCTTCCCCACTTCTCAAGCGTTAATGTGGGCAAGCCAATAATGAAAGCTACCATCGGGAATTGTTTATAGCACCCATGTAGAAAGATTAAACAAGGCGATTTTGGGGATTGTTTATGGCATTGGGTTTACCACTTTTAAATGTTTTATGTCCATCCATCTGACTAAAGTTCAAACTGCAGCGCCATACCAGTTATCCTAGGTTTTTGTTATAAAGCATCTATAGTGGAAGCCATGGAAACCCCGCTTTGTATGGGTATTCATATCACTACACAGGGTGGAACGAGGTTTTTTGGATAGGTTGAAACCACCAACTCGGTGATTTCAAGTTGCTTCGGCGTGGTTAGGCAGCTCTTGCATGTGGCATGTGCAAAACTTGTTTGGTCCAAACAGCGCGCAAGGTTGTTCGTCATGCCCATGTGGCGCAGAAACCCCAGAAAACGACATGTTGATTCCAGTGGGGTTTACCGGCAAACATGTTTTTGTGTGTCAGCCTCCCGTACTTTGACTGTTTGGCACCATTGGCAACGAATGAGGCGCGCTTGAATTAGAGCCTGCTGGCAATGCTAACAGCTAGCATCACCCATTCACCAATATCACAACATGAGGGCCTTTAGTTGCAACAGTTCGGTATCCAAATGGACCAGTTGTTCGTGAAACCGTTGGAACCCCAATGGTATTTCATTCGTCCCTTAGAGTTGTAAAAAGCTGGCCCGCAGAACTCCAAGATACTCCAATCAAACCCCACCAAGAAGGCGATTACGAACCCAAGAATGGGTGCTAGTTGTAACCCCATCAAAATCCCAGGTGAAAACTGGATGCAGGACCCATCTCTGTAGATCTCTTCCTCTTTGCTGGTTTTCGCGGCGCGTCAACATGGCGTTGAAGCCGGCCATCGGGAAGAAATATGCCAAGTTGCGCGAGTGTCCAAGCTTAAATGGTGAGTGATAAAGTGCTACAATGTGAGGCCCCCCCGTTAGAAGTTGGTTTATGAATCATTTAATAGTATACTTTATCCCCCATAAGCCCTAGTTAGTCAAATAAGTCAACTTAGCTATCGTTCGCAGGCTTCACCTTGTGTATTTCTAGGGATTTCTTAGTAGAAAGTACGGATTCTAATTTGGGGTTGAACATGGGTCCAGGTAATATTATACCTCAGTTCCATACATGATATGGGATATCCCTAGTATTCCCTAGTGATATATGTGGTTTTCTGCGGGATGCACATACAAGATCATACAAGTGTGAGGTCGTGGAGGTGAACGGAGTCAAGCAAAGATTGATTGTCCAGACATGGCGTTGCAATTTAGATACATGTCTTTACGGAGAAAAACGGTCATGAACATTGGGGTTAGGCAGTTAGGGGGTGCCCTCTGGTAAACTGTCACATAACCATGGAAATCACCAATGTTAACGGGTAAATCAACTATTTCTATGGCCATGTTCAATAGCTATGTGAAATTACCGGAGGGTACCCAATGTTTCAAGCAATGGTTTGCAGAGTTCAGGGATTTGGTACAGCTGGCTGTACCTTGGTCACCCCAAGACAAAGCGATGGTCTACCCGTCTAAACCAGCAAAACTCCCAGCTGTGGTTGCTTCACCATTGGTTCAGGGCTGTGCCACATGGATATGTTGGTTGGAGGTGATATTCTACATCCGTTCACGAGCCTTACATAGAGGTTTCATGTGTTAAACATGTTCCTTCCGACTTTTGCCAACTTCAACATGTGTTCTGTTCAATCACTGGTGTTTGTTGGTCAGTTAACATCCCTGGTGCACCCTTGTTTGATAGTTTCATGTTGTGCTGACTGTTTACCACAAATAGAGGAACAAGATGGAACAAGTACCCCATCCCATTTCACATTATATAAACACCCTCATTGTATGGTCCATTGTTGTCACAAATTGTGGTGTCATTCGTCCACCATGGTTTCTGGGGAGTGTTTCAGGGCTGAACGGGGTGAGGGATTAGTGAGCTGACTTATACTGAGTATCTCATCCCAGGGTCCCAGCTTAGCCACGGACCATCCAAGCAAATCTGAAGCAGAGAATGTCCACCGTGGTTTTTGCGAAAAACATGCTTGGTGCTATCCCTATTGTGTCGAGATCAACACGTGCGATCATATCAAAATGTGGCACTCAGTAGCCCATCATAACCCATCATAATCCATCATAATCCATCCCTTGTTCCCATGTTTTATTTGTCACACGTTCCGTTCTTTCACCCGGGTAGTCAGTTTCGCCCGGCGCTCTCGGCGAACTCAGGGAGCAGGAACGGCTCTTGTCCAATGAGGAGAGCAAGATGGCTTCGGCCACATCGTCGCAGAGCCTTGGCGAATGGCCGTTGAAAAGCAGGGAATTGAACGAAGGAAAATATGGGGATCACATGGGGAGATAATAGGGAGATTTATCGAAGGTGGGGATCAAATGGGGATAGAATCAACAATATCCGCTTGGGATGTCTCCAGGTCCAGGTAAGCCCATATTATATAAGAGGGGGGTTTAACTGTTTAACCATCCAAAATGAGGGGCTTCACATGGTTTAAAACAATCTTGAAATATCATTAATGGTGATACATGGTGATACAATGTAATACATATAGCCAATATGACATTGAAGATCCCAAAACGACTCAAACCTCGGTACCAAGCCGAGGTTTTCATAGGGAGGTATTCTCAGCATCAAACCATCCATTGGGTGGACAAGATCATGATTTTCGCCGACGGGGACACGTATGCACACATACACATCAGATGCTATACATAGGCAATGTTGATCAATATTGTGCGTATACAGTATACATAATAATGTATAATATATATATATATATTATTTTATATATGGTCACCCCCCCATGATCTACCTAGAAGCATTTTATATGGAAATTATCATGTTTTTGGCATATAAAGCATAACCGAAAAACAATATATAACTTGCAGAAGGGCCATTTTTCAGGGGACCATACCAAAATGTAAGATACATTTTTGGGGACCCCCTTAAATGTAAAATTGGTCGCTGAACGTCCCCCAGGTGTCGTTCTTTTTACATGTCCAAGGCACCCATCAAAAACACCTTGAAAAATGGAGCTTACATTTTGGGTACGTCCCCCCCTCCTTAAAACGGTGGTGATTATATACAGTATATATATATATACAAATGTATCTACACATATATGTTTTACAATTACATAGATATGTGTATATTGTATATTTACATTATATATTTATACCAGTTATATATAATATTAAACCAGTTAAGACATGTATCATTGGATCACCGACTATTGATGGAACACCCATGAAGTACTATTCAAGCTACGCAATCACCAAACAATATAACACCTTCACATACTAGAACGCTTTGTTCATAATCAAACTATTTCAACATGCATCTATCATTAAACTGTTTTTTGACAATTTTCATGGTAAAAGTTCATGATCTTCCTAATGGTAAAAACCATATGGTTTCCTTGAACTAATCCAGTGAAATCAGTGAAATAGTTGATCCCAACTACTGTTTACATTCTATGAATGGCTGATTGGTGCTTTGGAACATGGCTTTTATGACTTTCCATTGAGTTGGGAATGTCATACTCCCATTTGACCAACTCATATTTTTCAGAGGGGTAGGTCAACCACCAACCAAATTAATGCTTAAAATTCCCATCATGGTTAACCACAACCACCATTAACCATTATTAACCACCAACCAGTTGAAACCACCAAGCCGTTTTCACATTCTATGTAATGGTAAATTGCCAGTACATATATATATATATATATAGTTAGTATATAACTTATATAACCATCATATCAATGGAAATTCCAGGATCCTAAAATGGAGGTTCTGTCCCATATAAGGCCATATTTTGGGTGTA
>Ga0126342_10011459_pt1 | contig 15846 bp, 11 predicted proteins | sample Cyp1metagenome_FD_92528 | JGI IMG/M metagenome (GOLD analysis project Ga0126342, IMG submission 92528) | Coral microbial communities from Lord Howe Island, Old Settlement Bay, Australia - Cyphastrea 1 metagenome | ecosystem: Host-associated > Invertebrates > Cnidaria > Coral ... | reverse complement strand
CTGAGAGTAGTTTACAGACAGTTAGAATGCTCCATGATGCCCCATCCGTCATTTCAGTATATCTTTATCTATCTTTATCTAAACACTTTGGGTCAGCATTCTAACTGTCTGGTCGCCGCCCGGGGCTGCGCTGCATTCTAAGTTTACGAAAAAGGGAAATTTGGAAAAATGGCGCGCATTCTAAGTTTCAGTCCGTCAGTATATATATATAGTATATATATATGTATACATAGATTAGATAGATAGATAGCTATATATATATTTATATATATATAGCAATACTATCCACCAAAAACCTTAGTTAACCTATACTTTTAAACCAATTTATAGAGAGAGCTAAGTACAGGGAACTACCAGTCCTAGTTCAGGACCTTGCTGATGACCGGTGCAGGGGACTTCGAAAATAAGAATTTCGAGGAACTCTTAGTGGAGGCAGCAACAGGGCAATGGGCGCTTTCCATTGGGGACCTGGGTGCCAATTTCAATAGTGTATTTAATCCATGCTTGGGAAACGATAGGAGTCCGCATCAACATTCAAAGACTAATCCATTAGTAGGTTGCTGAAAAACCCAAATCTCTTTATTGTAAGTAACCTTTGCAATCCCATCACAAATCTATTGGTGGGAGAAGGAATGAATGAAAGTGTGATAGATTAGAGCTCGAGAAATTGGCTAAGATGCCGAATCTGCCAGATGTATCCAGGTTTACTGATGGCGCGTTTATGCGTGTTTGTCAGGGTTTAATCTGTCCATGTAATTAGTTCGCCCATTTCGAGAAGAGCTGCTAGGGATGTAGATTTCTTCTTGATGTCATAGGCACAAAAGACACTCCACACTCCAGGCTCCACACTTCACACCCTACACTCCACGCTTTACACTCCGTACGCTACACTCCATGCACTACACTTTTCACTCCATGATCGCTCTCTACACTCTGCACTCCACACTCTAGAGTTCATACTCTGCACTCTCCTCTTCACACTCCATTATTTGCACTTCACACTTTAAACTCCACAATGTACACTCTGCACTCCACCATCCACAGTCTACAATAGTATCGTAACAAGGGAAGCATATACACTACTGTTGTAACAGTTTGTTTTGCAATGTTGTGCAAAGGTGTTTTACATGATTTGCATTCGGATTCTTGGGTTGGATCCAGTTTTCTACATCCAGGGGCCCAGGGGTCAGCAGATGTCATCCTGCCAGGACGAACGCGAGCGTTTCCGAAGCTTCCTGACCTTTCGATTTGGGTGAGTTGGGCAGCGGCCAAGAGCTTGGTTGATTAGTGTATTTTGGGGGTATTTGGGGTATGGGTAAATGATTTCATTAGATCATCATTTTTAGGGTTTCCACCTTCAAAATCTATCAACATGGTGATTCTAGGGGATTAACCCTTCAGAAAACATACAAACATCTATAGAATTCCATTGGTTTCCCGCTCGGAAAAATCTACACATGGTGGATTTTCCGGATGGAGGTACCTGGATTTATTGGGATCATCATCAACCAGAATGAGAATCCCGATCAGCAGTAACTCAATTTACGACAGTTTGACTACTATTCGGTGGTTCGGACCCTTAGATTCACACATTCCCATGGTCCTTAAGGGTCGATTCACCATACGTTGTCATGCCAGTGCAAGACCCATACTGGAGAGAAAGATGTTGTTTCCTGGCTACCCGCAGCTACCCACCTTGAGCTTGCTCTGCATCACTGGCGGCAAGCTTGTGCGGAGCATTTTCCTGTGTTTTTCCAGGTGACCCACAAGCTACTGGGCAACCCAGCATGCTTGGCATCTGGTGCTGTCCGGTGATGCCTGGCGTTCAGGATGTGATGACGTTGATGGCGAGCTTCCCGGGACCGGGGTCACAAGCGATGCCGCCACCGATGGTTGCAAGGCTAGATCACAAGAGCCTAGGGGGTCAACGTTTGCTATATTGTCTGGTCTCAGCATGAGTGGATTGGAGAAGTGGGTGTCGTCACCACTCCATGTTCAACCTCCAATTGCTATGGTGTGAAGTTGGCTGATGGTCATCATGTTGCTGTTCGGGCCTGTAACATGGCCCTACTTGCTGGAAGTTGTGCTGCGGATCCTTCTGCCAGTTTTGCCTCCAGACCTAGGGGCACAACTGACTTGCCAAAGTATTTACACTACAAATGAACGGTCTTATCCTGGGAATCCAGGGGAGCTTCAGCTCGAATAGTCAGTGCAGCTGACAGGTCTCTCTGATCCCAACCTCAATGGTCAAGTTGTTCGCGTGGCCACCACCCTGACTCCATGACTGCTATGGCGTGAACATATCATGCGGCCGACACATCGCGGTTCGACAGCGCAATCTGAAATTGGTTGTGAATGAGATTGACGAGGAGGATAGCTCGCTTGAGAAGACGCTATTTCGTCTCCCACCAGGCACAGCCAAACCTTTCACCTACTGAGCATTCCTGTTTCCAAGATTGTGTGGATTGCCTTCCTATGGCACAGTAGCGACGGACAGTGCTTTAATTCGAAGGACATTGCATACTAAATTTGGTCCGTGTTTGATCATCAGATGCCAGATGCCTTTTACTATTGTCATGCGCAAGTCTCTCTTGCGATCTAGCCCAAGGGCCCAAGCTGTTCGGAGTCAAGGTATCCATATTCCGTACTGTATTAGCCATGGGGAGCCAACGGGCTAATAATAAGCGTATCTAAGCGTTTCCCAACCACATGATACAGTTTCTCTCACCACATGTTTTGTCTGAACATTTTGGTAAATCTCCGCCTTCTCTCCCACATCATGAGTTTCACTTTGATTTCATGAAGGTAAACTATAGCCACAAGGAGGTAAAATTGGTAAGTTGACCTTTGTATCTAGCCATTGTCACCAAAAACGTATCTGGGGGTCACACCTTTGAACCCGGCCTTCCGGTTTTCAAGGTTTCATGTTGGCACCAGAGCCAAGCAACTCAAGCGCGCCGCCCTGCCTGCGAGTGTCCCTGATGCTTGGTCTTGATCGGCTGTGTCTATTTGGTGGTGGCTGGGCAGATTAAGGAGGGGTTAAGGAGACAGGCTTCAATATATTCTCGCTGAACCCTTAGGACGGCGATGGAGCGGGGGAGAGGGAGAGAGAGGGAGGGAGAGAGAGAGAGAGAGGGATGGATAGATATATATATATATATATAGTTCGCAGATATGGGGAGGGCAAGCGAAAGATGTGCATATTGTAAACAAGGGCGTGTTTGGAGGCCTTTGGTGTTCGCACGTTTCATAACCCACATTTTGTGGCCGAACTTTTTGGCAGAACTGTGTTACTGTTTATTCTTGCATTTTGTATCATCCTCTTCTATTGGGAATTTTGGAAGGTACGCGCTTTGAGACAATCCGAGTGGGTAGGAACTGCCAGGGGTATTGTGCATACTCAAAGCATAGGCATAAGTGCGCGCAATTTTATTATGTTATATATTATTATATTGTATTAGTATTTGTTGATGGTTGTTTTGTTGTACCATTGTTTGGTTGATATTATATATATTTTAGTATATTATGTTGTTTCTATTATATTTTGTTGTGTTTTAATCTATCATCAAATTATAATATGTTTTGTTTTTCATATATAATTTGTGTTTAATTGTATTAAATTAAATTTGTGCATTTTTGTCTTTGCTATAGAACAATTATATTATATTGTCTTAAATTATATTTTATTTTGCTATATTATATCATATTATATTATATCATATTATATTATATTATATTATATTTTTATATTATATTATACTATATTATATTATATTATTATTTTTTTTATTTTATTTTAATCTATTATATATTAATGTTATATATCAATTTTATATATCAATGTTATATATCACTGTTATATATACGTATATATGTTTCTTCAATATATATATATATAAATATATTATTTGTAACAGTAATGTTGTTCTATGGTCACCGACCAACTTTTAGAACGGATGTTGAGGATGACATCAAGACTACGGGGGGCTACCGTACTCACTTTTTGCTACAATTCCTGGTTGCCCCAGAAACAGGGAAACACATTCAAGTGAGTTCTCATCCTCCTTTTGGGGTGGTTATATAAATCTTGTTGTGGCTCCTGTTTGTTTCATAACCGTGCTTTCTTCTTCGTTTGTCTCATATTGGTTGCATCCTGTTCTAGAATAATGTTCCTTTTTCATTGTATTTGTTTTTTTAAATGTAGTTTCCCGGAGTCACTGCAGGAAGACAAACTTACATGTAACGAGTTCATCTGTGTACCCAACATGTGTATGTATAACACAGTTGATTTATCCGGGAGGGGTAGTTATATATATTTAATTATTTAATATATATCCGGCATATAGAGTATAGTAGATATTGTGTGATATGTCCGTTTGGGGTATACACAAGTGGTAACAAACACAGACACAATTACACAACAAACATGACAAACCAATCATAGACCATGCCAAATTTCGGAAAACAGACTGCAAAATGAGGATGACAATGATGACAAAAGTACCGTGCGATTGTCATTCTCATGTTGTTTTTTACTGTAATTTTATTGGTGCCCGTAAACTTTCAAAATATGTTCATGTCCGAACACTTTTAGTTCTTTCGATATTCGTTTATTAATCACTTAAATGGTGCGTTCATTTGTTTCTTGATATATGCACTGGCCAAATGTGTAAATAGATATATCTACACAGAGAGCCTGAGAGTGAATGTATATAGTTATATGTGCACACATGCCCCTCCAGTGAGGAATCAAAAGAAAGAAAAAAAGAAAGAACGAAAAAGAGAGAGAGAGAGAGGGAGGGAGAGAGAGGGAGAGAGAGGGAGAGATAGAGATTGCTTGTGGTTGATCAAATCAACATTTGTAATTCATGATAGATTCCTGCATTTTAAGAACCCAACATTCCGACATCATACATGAGCGGTCTTCATGAATGCCAGGCAGCCCACCATTTCCAGGTCCATTTGTTTACTTTTACTTATTATGCCGTTCGTTTGTTCACCCTTGTCATGAGCCGTGTCTTCATATAATACGATCCCCTAAATCGATGGACCCGTAGGCTATGAGCCGGGGGTTGGAAGACTACCCGTAAGTTGGGGGCGATGCAGGAAACCAAGCCATGTTTGATGCTAATAGGGCCATTGAACCATGGTTGTACATGAAGCTATTCAACCCCCATTGAATTGGTCGCAATTGGCCTCTTGAAATCTCTTGAACCCCAATGAAAATAATTAAAACATTAACATAGCCATCATCTTACCTTTGAATCTCCGATCCTTCGTGGCACTGACCCCCACCAGCGCCATGGCTACTAAGGAAGCGTTCAAACAGCTATCGAGTTGGAGTGGACCTTTTTCATGTACCTCACCAGTCTCTGGGCCAATCAGTGGACCATCAGTGGACCATATGGCCCGACCGGATCCGATCGGGAATTGACCCCCCACTAGGTGTCATGAAGGAGTACCAATAAGGTGTACCAATAGGGTTTCTTAAAATGGGGGATCCCGAAAACCATTGGTTTCAATGCTAAATGAATCTAAATGGTCTAATCTTGGATGTTTTGGGAAACCTCCATTAACCGCTATTGGTTTCAAATTGTGTTTTTTGAATTCACCGTGGATATGTGATAATTATTTCCAATGACAAGGATAATTTTTCAAGGTGGTTGGAACATCTTGAAACCACCAACCACTTAACCGCCATCAAACCTTTTCAAAAGAGGCTAGGCTTAGATGGTGACACCCCTGTGCTGTTTGGGGATGGTTTCCATGATTTATCTAGGGAGGTTGAATCTCAAACTCAAACATTGTCTTTTTCAGTCACGGGTCTGAAGTTGGGATGGTTGCTGTAGTCAGGTATCAACGATGATTCATGCTTGATGAGCGGTTGGTTGGTAAATGTCCCATTCCGTGTCGGTTCTTGGAAGCCATCACCAGCAGTCACCATTCGACCGGAGATGATCAATGCTCGTTAGGTAATTAGTTCATGTCAAAAAAGAAACTTGAAGGGGCCTATGGCCAGTTCCATTCTGTCTGGAAGAACGATCCAAAATCGACCAGATAATAGTTCTTCGATTTGCTTTTCCAACAACAAACCGCAAGGTGGTGTCAGTTACAAATTGGTTAATAACCCATTAAAGCCCATCAAACCTCATTAAAACTAGTCAAAAAACTAAAACCCCATCAAATCCCATAGTGTCCCACAATATCCAACAAGATCCAAATGATATGTTCATTTTGAGGTCGCATTGCAAGTTTTAGTGGTGACCTAGCTGTTGCTTTGGCCTGTACATTAGGCTGGTCGAAGAAACGTATCACCTGGTTGCACTGCGGGAAGACTGCGACACACGATCTTTGCCCGAGGCAAAGGGGCAGCGATGTTTGGAGGATGGAGACTTAACCACCAACAGTGCAGATTTCAGCAGCAAAAAAGATCATTTAACGATCAAAATCGATGAAAAATGAGAAGGGTGGTTTGAATTAGCCAACTTAGAACCAGCAAAATTGCTAGCGCCATGGATTCGTGAATGATGGATGGTGTAATCATGATATATATATATATATATATGCGCGTGCTTTACTACATAAGTGTGTATGGTTTTCATATTATCTAATTTACATATTGTATCAGTGGCTGCAAAAGCCAGGGTGCCACTCGAGCCAGGTCATATGCACAGAGGATGCCGATGAACACCCGTACGCACACACAGCGAGCTGCCACACGGAGCTTGATGGAAAGTGTCTTGGAATTATACGGAGATGACAGCATTTATTAACGATTATTAACCCATCATTACCTATTATTAAACATGATTATCCAATTTTTAACTGTTTATTCACAATTAAAATGTTTAAAATTGTTAGTGATGGATAAAAAATGATAAAATTATTCAATACCATCATATGGCCAATGGAAAAACAATGGTTTCCGGTTAAGATTTTCCCCAAACCAATCCATTGATATGGACATGGTAAATATTATTATCCAATCATTAACCATTTTTCAATATATTTATACCATTAAGAACTGATTGTGAACACCAGAGCAGTAGGTTTTGAGCCATACCCATAGAGGGGTTTTACAAACAACCATGATAACCATGAATCAAAACCGAATCCCGAGGTTTGCCCGCTGAAATAGCTAGGATTCTTGGATAAGTTTATCCACCAAAATTATGCTATTATGGTATAATAGGTTTTGAGTGGGTTGGATTTGTTTCCCCCTATGGACGCCGTTTGTTCTGGGTAAATCACAACGACCTAACGGTTGGAAATTGTGGGTGGGATTCCCTCCGTGGTGCAGATTTATGCTTTGTATTTTGCCGTTAGTTGAATGGGTATACGCTGGGTAAACATCGGTTGAGCAGGTTGATTTTGAGGTATATTTATTGTGTTTTGTTTTTATAGATGGGGTAGAATCGCGGTTGTACAAATCAAAATTTGCATACAACTTGCCAGAGAAAGGCTACAGTATTTGAGATTAGCGGGTAAGCCAACTGGTACTGGACCGCGGGAGCAAGGAGAGATTCGGTCCAACGCGCGCACACCGATATACGTACACATGTATATATATATATAGTTATGATATAGGTGTGTGTGTGTGTGTGCGTGTGTGTGTGTAAAGTGTAGCAAGAACATGATACCGACCAGTGATTGGTGAACAGATAAAGGTGTTGAATGTAGGAGTATCATATCCCACGTAATTTAATTGTTTTACATCAATCATTTTTGTTGACGGGGAACACTAGTGTATCCAACGGGATTAACAAGTTAATGTTTAATTGGGTACGTTTGATCATTATTATTTGCAAGTTGTCCCTTTTTGAAGGTATTCACCCTTCATCAACCAGGGTGAGGAAATGAGTGGAGTCTCCTCCCTGGCTGAGGAGTTTTGCACCTTCCGTCACCACAGTGTCTCAGGCATCGTCGTTTTCATGGCACCTTGAAATCCTGGGCGGTTTCACCGAGATTAGTGCAATTTTTGGTAGTAAAGCGCCAATTTCGAGGGTGCACCCGCAATTTTGACACTTAGATATCGTGGATAAGGGATAGGGATGAGAAGGGCCACAATTTGAAACGGTTCTCAACCACAGAAACATCAGAAACCAGGGTCATTAATCATTCCAGCGATTGTATGTGCCATGTGTCTTCCGCGGCGCCACGTCCGGCGGCCCAAGCACTGGTTTTGTTGAGGTGTCTGCGAACTCGTTGCTGCAGATTTCAAGTGATTTGCAAGAGATGACCTTGCTAGTGGGGATGCTCAGATTTTTCCCATGGCAAACCCACCAAGGGTGCAACATTACATTTTCTGGGAACATGACGAAAGCAACTGTTCAATGTTGACAATAGTGAATCTAAATGCCGCTACTGCAAAACCACTAGACACTAATGAGAATGTGCAATCCCAAAGGATCTACTGTAATATGAATTCCCAAAGGGGCAAAAGTGAGACTTGTAAGAGCACCTGATTGAACACCTTTACCGGTAGCATTTATATATTATAGACTGAATATGGTAAAGTCCTATTGTGAAATTACAGCTGCAAACTGATATTAAGGTCATGTTTGCAAAATTCCCATTCGGAAAAAATTGTCGTATTTATAAACTTGGGTCTATACCGGGAGTCTACCGCCCTATTTGCCCACATGGGGGCGCGCGGCGCCAGCAGCCCTAACGGCGCAAAGAGTGCCAATGGGGCTTCGCCCAAGGTTTTTTGACCTTCTTCGTCAACAATGGGTTGAATTAAGGAGGCGAAAACTGGAATGTTTGATGTTTGCTAACAACTACCAAACTCTATGTCCAAGTAGCCAAATCTAATTCTCATGAGGAGCCTCCCTTATACTTATAATATATTGTCCAGAAATGAGTGCACCTGTGATCAGAACTATTGAGGCCCAAAATCCTTTGCCACCGTTCTTGGTAAGCCCTTTACCACAGGTCCAAAAGTCTTGTGATCTTTAGCTCAACAATCCAAATCACAATTGCTCACCGCGGTCACACAAAACAAAGAACATCAAAAGATGCATTTTCTCAGTGAGGACAAGCTTATGAGCTTCCAAAAGCCACCATAAACTATGTCATAAACTACCATAACTTGAGGCTTTTCCTTGCTCTGTAACAGTCAGTAAAAGGTTTTCTTACCAAACAGACCCCCCAACTGGTGCAGCTTGAAATCACTTTTTTTCAAAAAAGGATTACGCAGTTTGGGAACACGTAGGAAAATTTTGGGCGACAAAGCCCGTCCATCCAGCTCAACTGTAGCAATTTCTGGTCGTGACACATCACACATGACAGTTTCAAGATGTTCGCTTTTCTTGTCTCAGCGCGGCATTTTTTCTTTGCTTGCGCCAAGGGCATAGAAAAATATCTAAATCCATCGTGCTCCACATGGTGCTTCAAATCGTGTTTTTTTTGCTTTTTTCCAAAGAAAAACTTCAATATATAGCAACATTTTTTCATCAGAAAAAACACATCTTTGCACGCACCCATGCCATGTTTCGTTTATTTCTTCGTGCGCCAAATCGTGTTTTTTTTTTTTCACGCACTATATCGTGTTTGTTTCTGCGTTTTTTCGTGCACCATATCGTTTTTTTTTTTTTGTGTGTGTGTTTTTCCCGTGCGCTATATTTTTTTCTGCGTTTATTCGTGCGCCATATCGTGTTTTTTTTTGTGTGTGTTTTTCCGTGCGCCATATCTTGTTTTTTTCTGCGTTTTTTCGTGCACCATATCGCGTTGTTTCTGCAATCTTCGTGCGCCAATGCACCAAATCGTGCGTAAAATCGTGTTACTGTAACAGAGCATGGTAAAAAATCACAAGCCATAACCATAAATAAATCACCCCAGAAAATATCAGAGTTGCAGTTTAATTGAAGTTTATTGCCTGAGAAAGCCTCCTTCTCTTCCCAGCCGCCCTGCCAATTTTAGGTGGATCCGACGTCACCGTTGTTGGACGTGGAACAGGCGCATCTCAGTTTCCAGCGGCACAGCCAAGAGATCGACTCCACGATGCCCAGTTTGCGACGTCCCTTGGTTTTCCTTTTGTTTGGTGGCTGAGAAAAAGAATGGTGAAAAAGTTTTCAGGGATCAAAGGGTCCTTCGATTTCACAGGGGTTGGACATTTATGGGTTTTATGGACAATGCTACTGCACAGGCACTTGGAATGTAAATATGTTTTGTGGGGGGGGGGTTGGTGATCCATCGAAACAACCCGTGAAAGGTGCGGGAGATACAATTACTGCAATGTATATAGGCGGTACTGGTAGTATGACAGAAAAAGTGGAGAAAACTAGCAGAGGTGGAAGTAGAACAAAAAGCACGAGGGAGACGTTGTCAAGAGCAAACAAGGGCGTACATTTAAACTGGCTGGTGGTGTGAAAAAAAGCTATGATTGTCCCCAGTGACTAATTAAACCAGCAACCGCTCAGCGACCTGAAAATTATTCAAGCTGTGATGCAACCAATGGCACGCATGACATAGAGAAGCGTAGAGCCACATGATCATTGGACAGCCTTCAGAAGGTAATAAACCCAATGAATGGGGGAATTGTGAATTGTCATAAATGAAAATCTTCATTTGCTGATGGGAGAAAGCATGGGTCAACCATCAGCAGGATTTGTTCATAGCCAAGGTCAACACCTTAGAGGTTCTGGGAACATCAGGTCCTTCATGCGTCGTTGGGGCGAGGGTTTTGAACCGGTTAAATCAAACTGTGTGCCAATCAAAACTCGGACAGCCATGTGTTTATCTAAAAGACTTCTCCGGGACATTTTTCAGACCGCGTTTCTCCGAAATTCCGAACAGCAGAAAGCTGTTGGGTTTCAATATTTTTCAATCTCTAGAAGCAGGAGGTGGTATCGCGACTTCTCCCTCCTCTGGCATGTATGCGCAGAGTTCTGGGAACCTTGGAACCTTATCTCCCCCTGTGTTTCCCACTGTGTTTCCCATTTGTCACCCACCTAGAACATTGGAACCTTGGAACCTTGCCACATTGTCTGCCACTGTGTCTCCTACTTCTTATCTCTCACCTGGTTTTCCCTTGTGTCTCCCACTTTCTCCCCCACCACCTCTCCCACCTGGAACCTTGAAACCTTGTTTGCCACCTTGTCTCCCAGTTGTCTCCTACTGTGTCTCCCACCTTCTTTCCCACCTTCTTTCCCACTCTGTTTCCCACTTTGTCACCCAGCTTCTCTTCCACTGTGTCTCCCACCTGGATCTGTGGAAGCTTTTCTGCCACATGTTTCCCACCTTGTTTCCCTCCTTGTCTCCCGGCTTGTCCCCTACTGTGTCTCCTCCACTTTGTCTCCCACTGTGTCCCCCTCCTTGTTTCCCACTGTGTTCCCCACTTTGTCCTCTACCTGGGCTACCTTTTTTCCACCTATGTCTTCCTCGTTGTCTCCCACCGTGTTTCTGAAACCTTGTTTGCCTATAAATGTTGGATTTTCCTGCAAGCCATGTTTGATTACCAGAGGGTAGGGTAAAGGATAATGTTAGAAACTGATTGGGGCTTGGGATGGAGAATTGCAGGTTTTCTGCAGTTGTTCTCCCTGACCATCCCAGATTTTTGATTGGATTTCACGCTTTGTTGCCTAACGTTTTGGGATTGCCTGGATCCTTGGATGATAGCTTGCTTTGCCTGCACCTTGTCTCCAAGCTTGTGTCCCACTGTGTCCACCACCTTGTTTCCCATTGTGTTGCCAACTCTGTCTTCTACCTTGTTTTCCACTGTGTCTGACACTTTGTCTGGAACCTTGAAACCTTGTTTGCCACGTTGTGTCCCACCTTGTCTCCCAGTTGTCTCCTACTGTGCCTCCCACTGTGTCTCCCACCTTCTTTCCCACCTTCTTTCCCACTCTGTTTCCCACTTTGTCACCCCGCTTGTCTTCCATTGTGCCTCCCACCTGAAACGTTTGTCTCACAGCTTGTCCCCCACTGTGTTTGCTCGACTTTGTCTCCCGCATTGTTTCCCATATTGTGTCTCCCACCTTGTCTCCCACCGCGCTTCCCACTGTGTTTTCCACTTATTCAACTTCCAAAGCAGGGATCGGCCCGTCTGCTCCCCCCCTTCCCCACGCATGTCTTCCAATGGTCTCTAAATTGTTTTCCACTTGCCACCCAGTGGTCTCTGGTCTCCAAACGTCTTCCACTTGTCACCGAGTTGTCTCGCAGATGTCTCCCCGATGTGGTTTCCCAGATGTTGTCCCCCAGTTGCCTCCAAGGTTTCTCCACTTGTTGTCTAGTTGTTGTCCACTTGTCACGGAACCGTGGCTGGTCTCCACATTGTCTCCCGGTTGTTTCCCCGTTGTCTCCCACATGTTTCCCAGATGCGGTCTCCGAATTGTCTCCCAATTTTATTTCACAATTCCCAGCTGTCTCCCAGAATTTATCTTACCATTACTTACCGTATTGTTTTCAAATCCCTGCCATTTGTCACCCAATGTTGTCTTCAGATGTTGTCTCCTGTACTTGTCCCCAGTTGTCTCGCGCTTGTCTTGCAGACGTGGTCTTCCAATTGTCTCCCTTAGCCTTGAATTTGGAACAGTCACTGCGGTTGAATTGCAACGCTGGGTTAATCTTGAAAGACAACCCATCCCTTCCCCACAGTTTTAATCAGTTTTGTGGCCTGCTTGTTTTGTTGAGGTTATAGCTTTCTTGAAAAACAAAACGCACATATATATATACTATATTACATATATATAGTTATAATTATATAATGTTATTTATATACCACGCCCACACACATAGGTAGATAGGTAGATAGATAGATAGATAGATGGATAGATAGAAAGATAGATAGATAGACAATGATAGAAACATAGATTGATAGATAGAAAGAAAGATAGATAGACAGACAGATAGATAGTTAGATAGATAGACAGATAGATCGATCGATCGATCGCTCGAGTACTCAACCTACCAAAATTCCAACAAACCATCAAACTTCCTGAGGCCTAGTGCAACCCACCGATTGGGGCACCATCCGAAGCCAGTTGGTCAGCTTCGCAGCCCGTGCAGAGGGATCCGGCTACCGAGAGCTGCTGAACATGAGGTCCCTGTGGCAAGTTGCATATGGTGGGTGCGGTGGGGAAACCTTCGAGGTCGGGAGTTTAACTATGTTTAACCGTTAAAATCGATATAGATTGAGCATGATTGGGCTATAGAATGCGTATAAATCTACAGTGGTAATACGTTATCACTAGGGAAGTTAATACAGTGAAGATATGAAGTATGTAGCCGTTGAGCCACAGACCTGGGCATTTACCAAATATTATGTGTAAGATGTATTATATTTATAAAATATAGATGGATGGATGGATGGATAGATAGATAGACAGATAGATATAAATAGATAGCTAGATAGCTAGATAGCTAGATAGATAGTTAGATAGATAGCTAGATCCCCATTGAAATTTATCTATGAAATGGCTGGCCTCCAGGCCCATATAAGCCCGATTTCTAGGGTTATTTTGTGCAAGAAGCAGCCATTTTGTAGCATGTGCTAATTTGAAGGGGCTCAAGGCCCATTTCGGAGGCTATGTTGTAGGGAGCCTGCCTGCACCTTGCCATATTGTAAGAGCAATAAAATAGATGATTTAATTACGCATAAAATCACTATCATATAGCAATTTCAAAATGCAATTTGAAAACTTGGCTGGGTTGGGGCCATTCATTGTGTAAGGAATTCCTTTTTTGATTTCAATTGTCATTTTGTAGGAAATTTGTGCTGTTCTTGGTAGATTTGAGCTGTTGTCTCTTTTGAGCATTTTGCATTTTGCCCATTCAGACCTTCAAAGAACGTGTCCTGCTCTCCCCAATTTCCACTTGGGTCCATGGGCAGTTCCATTTTGGAATTTGTTCGGGTTTCGGGGCGCCATAAAAATCTGTGGCGGCCTGCTCTTAGAACTTAGTGGCTTGGCACCTGTCATACCCAGGCTCAACAATGTAAGATGGAGTAGGATCAAAGATCGATACAGCGATGAGTGCGGGAAGCCGTGTCGACCAAAACTTGGGAAATAGATGGCTGGGCTACAAAATGCTAGGGTTCTCATGGCAGCATGACAGATCATGAAAGTCCATGTGAGCAGGTGCACAGCAGTTGGGGGAACACATGGAACCTGAGTCCCTGCCATTTTGTATGGGAAACGTTTCAATAGCCCAATGTGTAGAATGAGGATGGGTGAGGCAACGTGCATCTTTTTTGCCCAAGAGTTGTGTTGGAAAGCAAGGCTGATTCGGACTAGTGGCATGGCGAATGATTTGAGGTCTTACATGATCTTACTAGTATCCCCCTTGAAAGGTCTTGAAATTCACCCCAAGGGGTCAGACCACCCTTCTTGGATAGGTATAAACCTGGGAGGTTTGCCAAAAGCCTATAGAATGAGTAGGGGCGGGTAAAAAAATATCCATACAAAATGGCAAAGTTTTGGGAAAAAGCTCAAACTGCACATCATTTTGAAGGGAGGTATGTTTTGCCCAGATTTCTGATTTCTCTCTGATTCCGAATATGAGCCTTGCTTGCATGCCTGGACCATGTGGCCCAAAAAAGGCATCATTTTGTAAGAACCTGCTGCTCTGCTATTTCCCTGCGTTATTTTCCGCTCAGCCTTCAATTGTTTTGAAGGAGCAACCCATCCTTTTTGTAAGGAAATGGGCTCACTATGGCTCACTGATATTTGCCGCCTTTTTTTTACAATGTAGACAAAGTGTGAAGCGTTCATACACTTGTCCGAGTTAGCCTAGCTTTCCGAAACAGCTTTTGGGCAAAATGGGTGGGTATGAGCGCTTCACTCTTTGTCTGTCTACATTGTAAAAAAGGCAGCAAATATCAGTGAGCCATAGTGAGCCCACTTCCTTACAAAAAGGATGGGTTGCTCCTTAAAGACAGACAATGGAGGGCTGAATGAGGAAAACGCAGGGAGACCTACAACATGATGCCTTTTTTGGGCCACAGGGTCCGAGCATGCAGGGAAGGCTCATATTCGGAATAAGAGAGAAATCAACAATCTGGGCGAAATATACCTTCCTACAACATGTCAAGTGGAGCAAAAGTTGGTTGATGAACAAAAACAGTCCCATTTTGTATCGTTATTTTTTACTTGCACCCATTCATCCTGTAGGTTTTTTTTTGCAAGGGCCAGATTATAGCTATAAGAAGTGGGCCCTGACTCTTTCGGGTGAATTTCAAGGGGGATGGACAAGTAAAGATTTCTCATGATTTCTCCATACAAAACGGCACGGTTTTGTTTAGGTGCTGCTTTGCCATTTCCCTGCGTTCTTCTCACTCAGCCCTCAGCTGTCTATAAGGAGCAACCCATCCTTTTTGTGAGGAAATAGGATGACCATGGCTCACTGATATTTGCCGCCTTTTTTTTACTATGTAGACAAACAGTTCATACGCTTGTCCGAGTTAGCCTAGCTTTCCAATCACAGCTCTTGGGCGAAATGGGCGGGTATGAACGCTTCACTCGTTGTCTACATTGTTAAAAAAAGGCGGCAAATATCAGTGAACCATAGTGAGCCCAAATATAAGCAGCAGCAGAGTTGCAACTACTAAGAACTCAAAATGCAACGCCATGCCACTTGTCCGAGCCGGCCCGGATTTCCAACACAAATCTTGGACAAAAGAAGAAGGGGATCCGGGAAGAAATTTCCACTACAGAAAGGATGCACCTGTGAAAGCTATAAAACTGCAAAACAAGCTTGTTTTATAGTAAAACATGTGGTTGGGAATAGCATTTTGTAGGAACAGTTTTTTTTTGAGTATATAAACATTTGGAGCTATGCATTTTGTAGGGGTCCCTGGGTTCTTAACATTAAAAAACGTGTAGTTGCGCATGACATTTTATAGGACAT
>Ga0126342_10011458_pt1 | contig 15846 bp, 18 predicted proteins | sample Cyp1metagenome_FD_92528 | JGI IMG/M metagenome (GOLD analysis project Ga0126342, IMG submission 92528) | Coral microbial communities from Lord Howe Island, Old Settlement Bay, Australia - Cyphastrea 1 metagenome | ecosystem: Host-associated > Invertebrates > Cnidaria > Coral ... | reverse complement strand
TACACTTAGAACAGAAAACCCATTACTTAGAACACATTTTGTTATATACATTTTGTTCTAAGTGTTTTGGTTCTAAGTAGGCCCTTAGAACAAAATGACCCAGACATTTTGGATTTTTTTTTTTGTTCTAAGTAGATTTCCGTCGCTATATATATATATATACCACTTCAAAGGAGAGGCATGGGTACGGTATATATGTAATTATATGTGTGTGTATGTATATAATAAAAATGTATATATATCTATATATACACACCTATTTGATTGATTTGTTGCACTCTGCCGAAAAAGTGACCCTTTTGTAACTCAATTATTCTCATCATGATCACGCTCAAAGTACGCAGAACATAGTTACATAGTTACATAGTTCAGCATATACAATTCAGAGGTTGTGGTCACTCGAAGCCCTGCTCAGCCCCACCTGGCCGCAGTTGGCAGTGGTTTTCCTGACCTGTGCGGATGCTGACTTGGCGCAGCATCTCGCAGATGTGGCGCTGGAATGACTGACCTGCACCGTGCGGCCACTTGCCGTCGCATGTTTGGGGATGCATACCTGAAACAGGCAATGCGATCCCCAGCGCTGAAGTTTCGGGATCTAAATTTTGATTCTGAAAATCCGGCTGTAGGGAATGCTTAGCTATTGATCTATGAATTTTTGGCATGTTGTTCTCAAAAGCACAGATTTCGGCCTTTGTAGTGGCCCAAAGTTATGTCAGGATGACGGCTGCCTGAAAGGCACAAGCTTGAAGTCCTGAGGCCCATCACCCTGACACCTCAAATTTTCAGCTTTGCTCCAGCAAAAGCCTTGATGTAGAATGATCTTCCCCTTGTGGAGATCGCTGACGCTCAAAACTTGCTTTCGGGGCTAGGGTTGACGATGCTCCAGTGTTGAATGTAGTGGCCTGTAGCCGAAGGGCAAGCGCATTTTTTGACATGGTAAGACAGGAGTGTGCTTGAGTCTAGAGGAAACTAGATGAAACTATGTGATGTTTGATGGATCACGTTTATCATGCTGGTATTACGAACGATGAAGAAGTGCGAGCCCAAAATGATTCAGCTGATGACCGAGATTTGGCCCATGCACCCGTCCAGAAATGTCAACACATTGGAGGTGGCGAATCATGGCAACAGAGAAATACATACTGAAAGCAAGCAAACACTTAAAACAACACACACCATACAATATATATATATATATAAATAAATCCATACATAATGCATATTCCAAAACGAAGACTCCAAGTCTAAAATGGCAAAATATTCCAGGCCATGCTGTTTGCTTTTGTGTTTGAGGGCGGGGTAATTTCCAGGTGATTTTCAGCCCGTTGAAGCTTCACACACACACACAGCTTGATCTTGTTTGCCGCCGCGCCGCTCGGTGGCGCTTCACTGAGGGGATGGACATGTCAGCATGGCGGCAGCGTTAGCCGCATGTGAGCGCAGACGCAGTGCCAAGTCGGCCCTGGCGTTGTCGGCAAAGATGGCCAGAGAACGTGTACCTGCGGCTAAGATGCATTTCACACATGGAATTTTGATGAGTTTTGGTCAACGTGACTTCCTTTGGGACCATCTGTGTCTAAACGTGGTGAACCCAAGAGCAGGAGACAAGCAGCCGCGATTGGATGTGCTTTGCTAGTCGAATATCACACTACGCAGTTTTCTTCTTCAAAAATCTTTTGAACCTTTGAGGAGTCTAGGGGCATAGAATATAGTTCCTCGCAGGAACCACTGGGAGCAGTTTAAGGTAGTCTAAGCGCACGAGCCTTTTCACCTGTGCCACCACAGGCTCACTCCAAAGTTGAGAGGAAGAAGAAGCAGGTCTTGCCACCCAAAAGCTGCTGCTCGATGGCGCCCAGCAGTTTTGTTCCCTTGCATGACACCTTGCAGTTAACACCCTTGAAAATCATTCGCCACTGAGGTCGGTATGTCAAGATCTACACATACCAAGAGCACTTGGATTGCTTTGCGCCGCCTTTGGGTGACAGTACCACCCCTCCGAGTCACTGGCCAGAAGGCTTCCAAGTGTCAACATTACCTCGGGTGGCTTGGCTCCCACCAGGTTGGGGACAAGCTTTCAAGGAAGATTGCGATCGGAAATTCTATGTGGCTCCAGAGCACTTGGGATCCAGAGCGATGGTCAACAAGCTGAATGTGGAGCTTACAGTGGGGAAGAAGTTGAAACCTGCAGATCAACATGGCTTTATCCTGGGAGATGATTACGTCAAAAAGTGGCCTCCATGGCTTCCGAAAGATTGGCGCATCGCGTACTTTCGCTCCGCAGGCGGCTCCTTGAAGCCCTGCTTCTTGTCGCCTACCGGGGTGCAGTACAACAATAAGAAAGAGGTCTTGGCGAAGAAAAAGGAGGAGATCACAGATAAGAGAGTGGGTCACCAGGAGTTAAGCCCAGCAGGTTTGCTGTTTGCGCACACCTCATAGCTGGTTGATGCTGGTTGTAGAAGCTAAACCATTATGTAAACACAACCCCTCACAGTCTATCCACGATAAGCTCTCTGGAATTTGCCCACTTGAGATGATAACCCCATCATTTGTGCTTTTCTGCCGCGCTATTCTGGAATCTGTGCTTCCATGCAATTTGTGCATCAGGTCTCAAAGCTCTGGCATCAAGGCCGCAAGGTGCCAAAACCGGCGACAACGGGAAGCTGAGGGGTGGATTTGCACAGCGGCTTGCCAGAAAGGCAGCCGAAAAGAAGCCCAGGACAGCAAGGACAGCAAGAGGCCGGAGAAAGATGCCAAAGCCAGAGCCAAAATGCTTTCGAACCTTTACTTCACAAGAACTCATTGAATGCTTTGCGCCACCTTTGGGTGACAGTTTGACACCGCCAAGCCATTGGCCAGAAGGCTTGAAAGTGTCTCGACTCCCCCGCATCAGTTGGCTCCCACCAAACTGGGGGCAAGCTTATCGAGATGGTCTGCGGCGCAAATTGTATGTGGCACCGCCAGGGAAAGGTTCCAGAGTTGTCTTTCATCGAGAAAACGTGGAGCGAATTGAGGGCAGAAGACTCTACCCCATGGATCAGCATGGACTTCATTTGGGACATGAATGCATCAAACAGTGGCCTGGCTGGCTGCCCAAAGATTGGATGATTGGCTATTTCAAAGTCCGTGACACTGTGAAGGTTTGTTTTCTGAGCCCAAAAGGGGCCAGATTTCAAGATCGCAAAGGTGTTCTTGATTCGTTGAACCCAGACCGCGGCAAGCGAAAGCCAACCAAGCTCAATCCGAAAAGGAAGCGGAAACCAAAAAAGAAACCGATCAATATTGTGCTAGGCGAGTTTGCACATCGTATGGCCTTCAAGTTAAGACAACGAGCAATTTTTTCCCTGCGAGATTCGCTGGCATTTCATGCTGAGGGCGAAGATGAACTACCAGACACATGCGACATTTTTCGGAGTTTTACCTATGAAGAATTTGATCAGTGCTTTGCGCCACCACTTGGTGATGTCACTACGCCTCCGGCACACTGGCCTGAAGGGTTAGAGGTGTGCACGCTGCCACGCATAAGCTGGCTGCCACCTGGGTGGGGTCAAGGCATTCGAATTGGGCAGAAAGGCCGTCGTCTGAAAGTCTTCGTTGCACCTGAAGGTCACGGCCGGTTGGTGGTGAACAACAAGCAAAACATGGCAGCTTGTCGAACATGATCATTTCCAATTCGCGTTGACTCCACCTTTCAACATGCTTGTCCAGTCATTTGTCGTTAACCTGAAAATTGGAGGGCATCCCCCAAAATTGTCAGTGGTTGAGCATTCTTTCCCTACTTGAACTTGCAAATTTGGGATGTAATCCCATTTTTGAACAAACAGGTGCTATGCCCTAAGGAAGTGATCCTGCAAACCAGATTGAGACCCCTTGATCAGCACGGTAAACTACTGGGCCTGGGAGATGAGTGTATTGAACGTTGGCCTATTTGGTTGCCGAAAACTTGGCGAATTGCATACTACAAAGAACAAGGCGCACTGGCACAATTTTTGGCTGACACGGTTAGGCATGGTTGGACAAGTAGGCTGATTCAGTTTTTGGAGGGTTTCCTTTGGTGATATTCCCACTTGTCAGTGCCATCACTGTTTCATCACCTGTTTTAATGGTTTTTACCCAGTGCTGAAGGTGAAGTCAGGCCCTGCTTCGTGAGCCCTTCGGGGGTCCGATGCTCAAAACGGTCAAAGGTCTTAGCAGAGGCTCAGCAGCAAAAGGCCGTTGACGAAGCCAACGCCGCAGAAGCCGATCGCCTAAGCAAGCGCAAGCGCTTGCGCAAGGCAGAGGTGGTGGAGGTAGACAATTCTGATGATGATGCAGAGGCACAAGTCGATCGAATACAGGCACTAGTGGCAGATGACAGTGCGGATGCGGATGCAGCTTCCAACGCCAGTGCAGTGAGGCGTTGCTCAGCTCCGATTCCTGTGAATTCTGCCACAAAAAGGAAGCGGCTTCGACCGGCTCAGGTAGGACCTGAACAGACTGCAGGGACTCTAGCACCACATGCAGTCGTGCGGGTTGAACGCCGGCCTCATGTTCAAATCCTTTCGGGGACTCCAAGTGGGTTGGATGTCTCCAAGCTCAGTGAAGCAGATCGGGAATGGCTTACAAACCATCCCTTGTACATCAAGATTCATCACCACGGGTACCCCTTACCATTTGGTGATCAAGACATCTTAGCTTTGAAAGCATTTACTCCAAAAGAGAGTGGAGGGGAGGCTGACTTCACCTTCTACTGAAGAGGCAAAAACAGGAGGAACGAGATATCAAGGGAGACCCTCATGATTTTTGTTGGGAATCGGGGGTTGCGTTCCTGCTGCAGATAACAATCATGGTTTCATTGTCCATCTCGATCTGGGATGGATTCCCCCAGAGGGCGTTTTCGGGGCTGAACCAGACAGTGTGACTGTAAAGACTATAGACTTTTACAATGCAAAATTCAGGTATCGATACACATACATACACATTATATCACATTATATATGTGCAAATATATAACCATGCATTGAGTTTGGCAGGCTTGGGTGTGCATGTATCATCTTTGAGTGAGCCAATGAATGCTATCATTTTGGCCCAAGTGGAGTTGAACCAAAATTGCATTCATTGTTTTTCTTTCTCGGTCTGGTAAGGGGTGACCTTGCTAGACCTTGATTGTTTCCAGGGGTGACCTGGTGGGTAGCAAGGGGTGACCTTGCATGCAGCGTAAGCTCCCAGGGATTGACACCCCGGCGGCCACTGAGGCGAAGATCCTTCATGCGACTGCTTTTCTGGAGTTCAAGAAGCACGTTGAGAGGCTGGCAAGGGAAGGGTCAGATCTGGCAGCCTGCACTTGCTGGATGCATGGGGTCGAAGTTTGCCACTCCCCCTATGTTATGGCCACAGGGACCGATTCTGACCTGTTTCCCCCTTTGCCCAAGATGCCCTGTTGCGTGGAGAACTGCGAACGCTTTCGCCGCAGCATCTTTTTGCTCTCCGCACCTTGGCAATCCTGTTAGGGTGCAGTGCCATGGCATCAGGCGGCAAAAGCTACTACGCAGCTCAAGCAGCAGCCTCCTCCTCGTCAGGGAGTGACCCTGCACCGGGATGGAAGGCCGCCGTTTCGTTGCTGATGATTGCTGCGCAACGAGCGCGTCAGTGGAGGGAAGCAGAAGGCCTCTTGGACGACAACGACTTCGCCTACGCCTACACTGACTACGACCAGGTGGTCGGGCTGGCGGGTCATCACGTTGCTGATGACTGGCTCCAGACGAGAGCAAGGGTGGAGGAGGAACTCCTTGCAGCGGGGGCCAAAGTCGTTGAGGACAACCCTAAGGGTTCAGTGGTCCGGACAAGAACATCAGCGAGGCAGTGCAGAAGAGGGCCAACGGCCTCGTATCCATGTTCATTGGGATGGGCTCCTACAGGCCTGCAGGCATCCTCACCGATGCTCACCGATGCCTTCAAGGCGGAATGGAAGCAGACCTGCCAGAGGATTGCTGAGAAGAAGCTTCAAGACGCCGAGAAGGCCACCATTGACCGGGTGATCAACACCTGGCTGGAATTGCGGTCCTTCCTGGAGAGTTGGGGGCGGCCCGCTCCTCCAGAGATGGTGGACTTGGACCAGTACTTGAACCACACCCAGGCACCAGCACGAGCTCTCCAGGCGTTGAAGTGGATGAACAAGAACGCCAACCAGGAGCTGGACCTGACCGCATTGTGGAACTGCATGCGGTTGGAGATGAGAAGTGGTCAGTCCTCCTGGCCCCATGGGCATGGGTCATGGCGTATTGTTGTGAGGTATGCGCACATAGCAAGGTCGGAACCCCGGCGCCTCACTGCAGCCTTCCTCCATTGCAGGTGCCCTAAAGGCAAACAAAAGCATGCCAGGGAAGGGTTCGACTTTGCAGTGCCAGCTTGCTTCTCCAATGGTTTCTTCTGGGCCAAAGAAGTCTTGGAGGCCCATCGCGCTTTGGCACCTGCACGACAGCGAGTGGCTGGGCTGTGCTTCTCCGATGAGGGTAGGCCATGGACCATCTTGGAAGTCCAGGAGACCATGCAGAGCGAGATGGCGGTCTTGTTGGACAACCCGGAGGAGATCACCACGTACTCCTGGCGTCGCAGTGCCGCCCAGAGGAGATGGCTGCACTGGGGGATTGGCAGAACAAAGGTGATCAGCCCGAAGTTGGTCAGATGGCCTTCCACTACTCCTCAGCAGAGTATGCAGCCTCCATCAAGATCAAGTCTTTGATATGGGGAGCCGCATCCAAGTTGACTGATCAGCTCTCTTGGGAGGCGATCCCAAAGGAGGAGCTGGACAAAGCCCGTGCGCATGGGCTGGCTGAAACTGAGAGGCTCCTTCGTCAAGACCGCCAGCCGATCTGGGCATCATCCCAGAAGTTCCAGGACGCGGAAGCGCCTGAAGTTGTCGCAGCAGTTCATGGAAGCGGCAGAGAAGGCTCGACAGGAAGCAGATGCAGCGGCCTCACCTCTTATGCCGGATCAACTGAATGGCAAGCTGCTGACTGCCACGTTGAAGAATGGGAGGGCCATCTGCCCGGAGTTTCAGACAGGTGAGTGTCCGAATCCGGCTGATGAGTGCCCTTTCGGCGTCCATTTGTGCGCCATCCTTCAGAAGTCAGGCAGAGCCTGTGGTGGGAAGCATGGGGCTGGCGTCTGCACCATCAAGAGGACAGTCCCGGCAGCCTCAGCTGTGCCAGCTGCTCCAAAGCCATCGGCTACTCTGGTACCTGCAGCCTTGGGTGACAAGGCACAGTTTACCAGGAAGAGAGCAGCAGCTGAACCTGCAGGTGAGACCACAGATGATGAGGTAGCAGCAGTGATGCGGGCAGCCGTGAAGAAGGCCCGTGGTGTGGCGGCACCCAAGACGCCACCAAAGGCAAAGCCTGTGGCAGCGCCCAAAACACCCGTGAAAGCCATGCCGAGGACTCCGCCCAAGGCGGTAGCAAAGATCACGGCGCCAGGCAAGCCGCAGAGCAAGGCGGCAGCCATGCCCAAGACGGGAGGTGGACGACAGCCTGGTGCTCAGCTGGATCGTCACTTGGAGCGCTTGGGAGTTGGCACTGGCACGGCCCAGGCCCCGACTTGCATCTGGACATCAAGGAAAGGGGGCAAGATCTTCTTAGCAGGGCTGCCAATGCGGCAGACCGTGGACAAGTTCCCAATCGCAGCGCTGCAGATCTGCTGCTTCCCGAACGGTCCTGAGAGCCCTTCCAGGTGCTCAGCTCATGACCTTCGAGGCGGCCTAAAGCCAGGAGCGCTCTAAACAATGGACTGACGTCTGGCCGGCGGTGAAGCACACAGTGTGGAATGGCGACAACGTCTTGCTCCACTGCATCAAGGGGCGCCACAAAGCAGCGTACTTGGCAGTGCTCTGCAGAGCTTTGCTGGCAGGTGAGTCCATCGAAGCAGCCAATAGCTACATCGAAGATCGTTGCGACACGGAGCTGCACAAGGTGATCAAGGACCAGGGCATGAAGAAGTGGCTGCACAAAGCCTTCTAGGAGAGGGCTGTGGGAACCCAGCACCCTGAGCCGCAGGGATATGCAGCCACTGAGCGATCCAGCACACACGTGCTCGTAGAATCGGGCACAACATTGTGCCAGCAGAAGGAGGCCGGCGGGAAGGCAAAGCGCCTGGTGAACCCGTACAACACCACTGACGTCTTTGAGGCGCTGGCGTGGGAGCGACCTTGGTGTGACCAATGCCTCCGCCGAGCACCTGCCTCGTGGTGGCAGGCCTGATCCAGCCGAATTTTTGGCCTTTGCGCTACCTAGCAGCAGTGGCCCGTTCCGGCTATGGAGAGCCGAATTCAGACGCTCGGGGCTTGGATAGGAGCATTCATTCCAGCCTGCATGACGCCCCCAGCAGTGACCCCGTGTGCGATGAAAACGGCACTGACTTATATAGTTGACACTGTTGCAAGCAGTTTTGATACCAGGTGGAAGGTTCTTTGTCAACTTTCTGCCGCGCTTGCATTGCTAGTCTGGGAGGGCCCTCCTAGGATGTAGTGCAGTCTAGTGCAGTACAACTTCATGAGGGTGAACTCATGGCGGGTTGGAAAGGATGTTGACTAGCTCCGTTTCTGATTTGTGTCATAGAGTGCACCCTAGCGCAAATGCACCAGCATGTCAGGCCAATCGAGCGCACCATACGGGGGAGCCGAGGCGCAGTTTTCAGTCGAAGGGAGGGGATCCCTGGGCCTTAGACAGAGGGGTGTCCTCGAACGTCAGCCATGGAGACTGACAAAGTCCCGCTGGAGAAAGGTTCCCCCGAAGAATCCTTAGGAAGTTGGGTGACAACTTCGGGTTGGATGACGGGGTGGTGGAAGCCTTACTCCGGTTGGGTATTGAAAACCTCCAAGAGTTTCGATTTTTATAGGCAACAGAGCAGGCTATCGAGACCTGGATCGGGCCGCAGAGCCTGAGGGCGCGGGGAGCGGCCGCCCGGCCGCAACGGGCTGAATGCAGGTCTCGTGCTGGCGGGCAAGCTTTGAAGCTTACGACCCGCTGGCCGAGCCTGCTCCGGCCCCGCGTGGGGCAGCAGCAAGCTCGGACGCGGCGTGGCACCAGGCGGGGAAGGGGGAACCTCACAGGGTCACAACACACGGTAGTCGACGGGAACCTCACAAATTAGCGATTCCCCCTTTCAAGATTATGTCATTGTGGTATGCTTTGATTATGTCATTGTGGTATTCGATGCCCCAAGTAGATTCTGATGTCGGTGAATTAGAGATAAAGATATTGTGACATATATATATACCTGACAGCTAAGGTTCCATCCAATTCAGTGGATTATGAGCCCAAGCCCCAATACGTTGCTTCGCTAGCCCCTCTTTCGTTTTTTTGCAATGGCTAGGGCGTCGTCAGAACCACCAACTGTTCAGGGGATTGTCAACCCTTTCTGGACCCAACGAACGCAGTTGGAATGTGCTTTGGAGGCACATAGGCCTAGGGATCTGCCTGAACAGTCTCCGGTTTCAGACATAGCGCCGCTTCGTGATGAGTACCGAATTGGCAAGGGACGAGGGCAAGGGCATGTGTCTAGGAGTTCAGCCTGCTTTGTGACGCCTCCGATGAGCGTCCTGGTGTGCAAAGATCTGAGGGTCAAATGCCGGTGGAAACCAAGGAGCCGGGCAAGTCAATGGGTACTCTGAGGAAACAACATGAAATTGGGTTGTCTTCAGATAGCCTTCAACGGGCCCTAGAGATGGAGATAGTGAGCCAGCTTCGGGAACAGAATGCAAAACTGTTGTCTGAACTGGAAACGTATAGGCGACACAAGGGCGCTCCTGAATCTGGTGAGGGTTCCACTCAGTCTTGGGTTGAAGTGCCTAGTGTGGGAGAAGGGCGGGATGGACACGCCGAATGGAACACGAATTCCTGATGGTTCACCTCCTAGAGAAGATCAACAGGTTCCAGATCATCCCAATCTTCCTCCTGTGCCGCCTTTTCCAGCTGTGGTTGATGATGCGGCCATGGACATGTTGGGTCAATATGAAACGGTGAAAGATGGTTCTAAGAACTGTATGGGTGATCGAGTTTGGAAACCTCGAAGTGAAACACCACCAGAACTCACTCCTGGAGAAGCTAGAGCCTTTTGGTTGGAACGTGAGGTGATGTCTTTGAGGCAATCTTTGGAAAAGATCACTAATGGGAACCCTTTTCATGCTAGTGAGTACTGGTCAAAGGGGTATCATCCTCCTACGGGGCCACCAATGCTGTGGATCTTGGGAGACCCGATCCCGATGTTGCTGAACGCATCAGCCGAGCAAATCCGGGAGATGCCCATAGTCACTTCTTGGTGGAAGTGGAAATCGTTCTCTTCACGATCGGGCTCGCTGTAGCATGGATCAGGGAGAAAGGCATAGGCACTTGCGTGGTGGAAATGGTGAACGTCCCCCACAAGGTCGGGCTCGCATGAGCATGGGAGGGGAAGAACATCTAGGTCACTTGCGTGGTGGAAGTGGCGAAGTACCACATCAAGGTCGGGCTGGCATGGATTGCAGTCAGATCGAACCTCCTGGTCACTTGCTTGGTGGATGTGGTCCTCCAGCTCTTCAAGCTCGGGCACCGCATGGCGCTCATGGGATTTGTCCTGACCATCGGGCTTTTGCAGGGCGAGCACGGGGTATGTCATGACGATCGGGTTTTTGCATCGCCCCTACATCCTGAAGTTCAACAACGCCCTTGTCCTGATCTATGGCATGGTGGTGGAGGGGGTGTTGGAGGAGGAAGGGGGGTGGAACCGATCCCGTCCGGAGGTGGAAACACAAAGGCAGAGTTGCCTGATTTGCCGGCTTTGGAAAGTCCACTCCAGTTTGGAGATTGGATCCATCTTTGTGGTCCGGTGATGCGTGACCTGTCACCGGTCGCAAGCTGCTGGTGGGACCTTACAACACGCCCAGCTGGAGTTCGCCTCTCCGGGGTGGCTGGGAGTAACACGCCACTTGGTCTTTCACATGTTGAAGAACAGGCGTGGCAAACGAACTCACACCAGAGAACTGCGATGGCTGGACAAACTGACCTGTTTTGAACAATGACGTCGAAGTTTCAACATGTCAAGCTCATCAACTTGTTTCGACCGGGGACGGTTGACAGAGCGACGTCTTCGGACGTCAATAAATTCCCTGTCGCAGACCAGTTAATGCACCGCTCTACTGGGCCGATGATTTGTTCAACGCAATTTTCGCGATGTGGACAATGGGTAGGACGAATTAGGTATCCATATAGATCTTCAAGGCAGGCTCAGCCTCTTACTAAGACCGTGTGTCTAAATACTCAGGGCTTAAAGCTTAAATTGGCGGTTAATAGCACATGCGCACAAGCTCCGCTCACTAATCCAGACAGCAAGGGAAAGGAAGTGGACCATCACCATGTTGTCCGAGTTACATTTTTGTGAGGAAGACAGGAGATACCCGGAAGATTGTAGGCCTCAGGTGGTATACATTGAAGAGTTTGCTCTACTCCAATGGTGCAAAGTAAGTTTTCTGTTGAATTGCCCAACCAGGATGAGATGGGAAGAAGGGGGTAGACAATTTCAGACCGCCAGCAATCGCATCTTTGGAATCCAGCTCTCCAACGACCAGGAGCTGTATACATGGGTTTCAATCTATGCACCGGTGCAAAGTGAACGAGCGGAACGCAAGACTTTTTTCGACCAACTGGACGGATACCTCAAAACGGTTCCTCACGAACGACTTTGCATCGGAGGAGACTGGAATGGTCACATGGGAAACGACACAGTACAACATGGTTTACCAGTCAGAACCGCTAGCGGCGGACTTGAAGTTCAGCAGTTCTTGGCACAGCACCACTTCTTGCAAGTTGCGGACCACCAATACCCAATCAAAAATAGAATAAATAGGGGCACTTGGCGCCACTCCATGAATAGAGCTTGGTATGAACTGGACTACATGCTCACCACGACCGACATGATCAAGCGACTACAAAATGCTCGGGTGCAACCTTACACTTTTTCAGACCACATGGCAAAGGTACTATGTTTCCACCTCTGTCCAGCCAGCAAAAGACAATGGGCAGGACAGAAATTCCACACAGCAGCCAGATACAAACAACCACCAACAACGGACTACACAGCAATGCGTGGACCCACACCAGCAGCACGCCAGATCCGATCACACATGCAACAAGAGATGGAACAAAGACTACAACCTTGGCTACCACACATGCACATTGCACCACAACCACACCTCCCGACCATTACAATCTTTGTGGATGGCTCCTTTACGGGACCACCAGGTACATCACCACAACACCACAAAGCTGGATGGGGTATACATATCCCACAACACAACATCTCCTTTTGCGATCGGGTCACCACCGACAGCACACATCCTCGGTGGGTGGGAGCAACCCACTTATCCAACAACCCGGGGAACTCACAGCGATAACCTTCGCACTAATGTGGACCTACTTTCACATCACTAACCACAACATTTCGACAGCACCTGCGCAGCAAATTGTACACAAGGCTACTGGGCTCCCAACAACAACCAGAGTCTGGTTGAACAAGCACAGCACTGGCTTCGACTCTGTCAGGAAAAAGCACATGTATCTTTCCGATACGTGCCAGCCCACACACAACAAACGGAACGTGGTCAAGCAACAACGAGCAAGCAGATTTATTAGCCAAACAAGGCGCCGCAGGAATCAGCCGCACTGAGGATTGGATGGAGCGAGGAGCGCAACACTCCCCAGATCGCCAGGAAGTCATTGCAACATGCCTCCCACAGACGCGCCCACAGCACCGCAACATCCCGTACAGCAAACAAGCACTTCTCCAACTTGACCAACGTCGAAGGACGCTTGCTACACTACAGCAACAATTCCACCAAGCAAGGGGCACGCCACAGGAACAAAACCTATACAAACAAGTACAATCCTACAAAAGAGCCATGCAACAATGGGCACGACGACAGCGAGCGCAATGGATCCGGGAACTTTGCACACAACTTGACACAGCAATGCGGTTGCAGGACATGGGACGTTTCCACCAACTCCTCAAACAGCTGGGAGTCAACGTCACGGGCAAAACTCATGCAGGCCAGGCCCCTTTTGGACTGGAAGAAACAACAAAAATTGTGGAAACACTGGGAAATGAACCCTTTGCAATGCCAGACCACCTCGACCAACTTCTACCAGCACAATGTGCTATCCAATGGGAATTTGGCCATCCACCAGCAGAGCAAGAAATCCGACAAGCACTACACAAAATGAAAGACACAAAGGGGGGCACAGACAACATCACAGCAGGATGCATGCGAGCGCTTGGTCCACTTTTTCAACATCCAGTTATGGAACACCGACCCCTCCACCTGGGATCACTCCATCCACGAAGTCATCGGGGTCCTCCTTTTCAAGAACAAGGGATCCCGCAGCGAACTCAACAACTATCGCTGCATCCAGCTGATCAATGTCATATCCCGCCTCCATGCCAAAGTGGTTGACGGCAGAATACAACGACTTGCTGAACAAGCCGGCCTCCTTCCGAAGGAACAATATGGATTTTGCAAATATCGATCAACCATTGGCCCAATCATGATCGTCCGCAACCTGGCAGAACAACTCCGAGCACACCCTACTGATTTCCACCCCTTACTTCTTTTGGTTGACATCCGGAAAGCATACCCACGAGTTCCACGATCGCTTGCTTGGCAGTTGTTTTCACGGCTTGGGTTCCCACCTTTACTTCTTCGACAACTTCAAGGTCTTCACGACCATGCTCATTATGCGATCCAAACACCAGCAGGTACAGGCCGTACCTACACCAACAGCCGAGGCTTTCGAGAAGGATGCCCGAGCAGTCCTGCTTGTTTCAACGTGTTCCACACTTTTCCGCTCAAACAATTCACAACAGAACGCCACTCCAAACGAGGAGCAGCACCACTACGAGGAGGTTTACAATGGAACAAACCCTTCAGCAAGGTTACCAGGCCGAAATCAGCACGAGAGAACCACTTGGAGGTCCACTTGGACGATGTCCTCTTCGCGGATTACACAACGGTTTTTACAACATTGGGGCACTTCAGAGAGGACGAGGAGCACCTACGACAGGTAATGGCCACTTGGGGAGAAGATCTACATGCAGACAAAACAGAACGACTACCACTGGGCATTTCACCAGCAGAAGCCGCACGCATCAGCAACACACCTGAACAATCCTTCCAGAGACAAGCCAAGTTCCTTGGAGCCTGGATTACCACCGATGCATCACAACGCATCGACACAGAAAAGCGTCTACAACGAGCCAAACACATTTGGTACAAACTATGGCCACAACTTCGACGTATCAACATTCCCGCAACTACAAAAGGCCGACTCTTCAGATCAACAGTTTTGGCATCACTTTGCTACAGTGCAGAAGGACGCGGATTCACTCAAGGAGAAATTCGCCGTATGCAGGTCTTTGTCAACAACTGCATTTTTGGGATACTCAATGTAAAGCGGAAAGACGTGCACGACAACAAGCAAACAATGGTGGACCTATGGCGCAAAACAGGCATTCCTTCAGTAGCAGTGGAAATCGGCAGCCGACAACTCCGATGGCTAGGGCATTTAGCAAGAATGCCTGACGACAGGCTTGAAAAACAATCACTTTGGTTATGGCTGTATACAAAGGACCAGCCACACCGCGGCCGACGCCGACTAGCACAAGGCACCCTGGACACAAACAGAGCCCTTTGTGCACGCCTTCAGGACCCCAGGAAAATCTTATCAATAGAAGAAACAGGATGGTCCCGGGATTGGATCACTAGAGCATACTAGAGCCACGACAAACCACGGCCAGCAATGGAAGAAAGACATTCGCAAATGGCAAGAAGCTAAAACAAACAAGGAAATGAAGATCTCTGGCACATTCGACACGCCCCTGGGGGTAAGGCAGAACAGAAAGCAGCAGCAAAAGCCCAAAGCGCAGCAGCCACAGCAGACTTCCGCCGCAACGATCAAGGCCTTATTCTTTGCCCCCATTGCAATGAACCATTTGCAGCCAATCGCATATGGCAACATACTCACAGTTGTGCAGTCTTGCCCCCAGAGCGCAGAATCCTTGCGAAAGCAGAACGTGAACGCCGTCAACGTCGTCTTCAAGCACAACGAGCTCCCCTAGCGGAACAACTGAACCCCAGACCGCCAGACCCACAACCACAGGCCAACCCGCGGCTGAACCGTGCAATGCGCGCGGGAGGACAAAAACTGTATGCAAATCAAATGCAAAAAATGTTTTCAATTACAGCAAGGAGATTCCCAAAAACATCGTGTCAAATTTCCATGACTTTAAAGTTTGCAGGAACATGATTCTAGAACCCTACCCCTCCGTAGACTTTGGGGTTCTAGCATGATCTCCGTTAAGAGATTTGAAAACATTGGGTCTTTTAAGGGAACGCCATTCTAGACCCCAGATTTGGGGTTCTCATCTGTCGGACAAGGGGGTTTGTTTGATCTTGAGGGTATACGCTAACATGATAGACAGATAGATATATAGATCTATATATATATAAATAGATAGATAGATAGATATATATATATATATATATGTGTGTGTGTGAATGTATATAGTGAGAGAGTGAGGGCGCCCATGAACGTGCTGTGGAAACCATAGCTGTTACTTGGAAATTTAAAAAGCTATATATAAAGTTGCTGCGTCATATTTAGCTCAATACCTTGCATGCTCACGACCTCCCAGAATTGCTTCGCCGACAAGAGGACTGGACGAAGCATCCGCACCTCTTGCTCGCGTACCAGCCGCCAGCTCCGCCGGCGCAGCGGCGCCGACTGGAGAACGGCGCTCGGGTCGGAATGTTGGAGGCGCGGGCCCAGAAGAAGATTTTGCATCCTG
>Ga0126342_10011457_pt1 | contig 15846 bp, 7 predicted proteins | sample Cyp1metagenome_FD_92528 | JGI IMG/M metagenome (GOLD analysis project Ga0126342, IMG submission 92528) | Coral microbial communities from Lord Howe Island, Old Settlement Bay, Australia - Cyphastrea 1 metagenome | ecosystem: Host-associated > Invertebrates > Cnidaria > Coral ... | reverse complement strand
CTTGTTGGCCCTCCTTGCCCCTCTAGACTCCTACCGAAGTTTGCAGCCCAGAAAGAACATAAATAATGATCTTTTCAGTCAATCCCGTTATTAATTAATAGTATTAATTTAAAACGGGATGGATAGCAATGTCCAAAACCTATTTGTTTAAGGGGGTCAGCATGTATACCTGGAGTTGGGGCACTGCAGGTTTGCTATCCCTAGCTGGTCTTGGTAAGCCATGACCAAAGGGGCTGGCAGCAGTATATGTAATCATGGCAGCCTTTGATTCAATGTATGTGTTGCCACAAGTGGCAGCATCGAGATCAACCAAAATAATTGCATTGTTGAGGTTTTGGCACCTCACATTTCTTTAATGAATCATCATTTGCATATTTTTTGGATTGCTAAAGCCTAATTTTCACATAGTAGGTGATGATTATCACTATTGCCCCTGAAGTGATATGTTGAAGTTTTAAGTCCAGGGCGATGATTGTAAGTTGTTTTTTTTTCAATTGGTTTGTATGTTTGACCAGTGTCTGGAGGTATGAAACTGTTGGACTGGTTTAGCTGATGGCCCTTAAGTTACACCTAGTGATTAACAGACTATACATGTACTTATCTGCCGGCCTTGGTCAAAACATGGTTTCTCAGATTTTAGATGACTGGAGTGAAAGCCACTCTAGGTGATATGTATCGACCAATGCAACCTGTTTGCAGGGCATTGCAAACCACCAGGCATGAGTAAGGAACCATGTTTCATGTGTCATGGAAGTGAAACGACAAACAATTATTCTTAAATGGACAAGTACTTTTCCAACCATTTGGGAAACCCAGTTTTAGTCATATTCACAAATGTTGTTCCAGAAGATATGGTCCGATTAGCTAAGAACTGGCAGTATTCACCTTCAAAATGTTTGTTAACCATTGACTAACACCTGCCCAAACATGCATAACTCATTGGTATCATATCTGTCATGACCATATCATTGGCAGCTGTGGGAAAGAGGCAACTCAAGGCATCAGTCAGTGCTTGCAAAGTTGCAGCTGGGCTGAAGCTGTGGCAATGGTTCGCTGGCTTGTCGGTCGGTGATGTGGTGCACATACATTTGCTAACATAATTTGCTTATCTAGCTATCACAAGTGCGATCATACATAGAATAGTGTTTATTATGAAGTCAGCCATATTAATCTAATGCAAGGGGTTCAACGGTTTAATCAGTTTAATATTTCACTATTTCCACTTCCAGTCAGCACTGAGCAGTACTACAACATACTACAGTGTGCTGTGTAAAACAAAGACGAACAAACACGCATGAGATATTTTAGTTTCATTTATTTGCATGGTCGACAGCGCCATGGTGTTTGCTGCTGTTGTTACGCTTTTGCGAATGAGCCTGCGCATTGTGTTTGGCAACGGGTGTTCAGAGCTTGTTTGTGCTGAGTCTTCGTTGCTTGGATTTCATAGATGTCAAGCCATAGGTTGATAGGCTGTCATAGGTGAATGAATTGGCCTGTATTCACAAGCGTTAATATTTGAACATGTATGTTGGGTTTCATTACATTACGCCTTTTGTTGATTTTGGAAGACTTTGGACTTGGGATATGCTTTTATGAGGGAACACTTTGCAGTCCTGTCTTCCCATTTCAATGGCCTGCCTGGCCCGCCCTCAGGATGGTATCGTTTCTGGATGGGTTGGTGCGGCGCCGTGGTGCCCGGGGTGGCCAAAGGGTTGTACAGCAAGCGCTTTATGACATTGGATCTCAGGCGTGCCATCTGATCAGACCGAACTTTATTTTTGTTTGGACATATCCATTGGTTTCGGTCAGTTGTCCTATCATTATTAGCCCCTAAATCATGCGCGTATGGATTACATTGCTTAGTGACACCAAGAGCTGAGGAAATGATACAACATAAAATATATCCAAAGCAACATCATGGCTGTCATGCTGACAAACAGTTAAGCATTATTGTTAGTTGTTAGATGGTTTGGTTCCTCAACTCTCACTACTCATCAATAATCCTGAAAATAATCAACATATGGTATTTATCACAGTTGTGTTTCTGTATATAATGGTATGATTATGATCATGATAACATTGATAGCCCGGATTATGTCATTGCTTTGTCACGAGTCACTATCGATGACTATGACCCTTGTATTTTTGATGTCCTTACTATTACATGTATCTTTTGGATTTGATAGTTTTGTTCAGATTTGGGAACCTTAGAGGTTTATGGTTGGGGTTCTGGGGTTGGAGTCGGTTGGAGTTGAGTCGATGAGTCCCACCAATTATCCTGATTAATCTCAACAGTCTCAATCTCAACAGTCTCAACAGTCTCAACACTATTTGGTTTGGAGTTTGGTTTGAAGTTTGATGTATAGTGATTTCATAATTCCAGAAAAACAATATATAGTTTCATGATCAACGAATCACTGATCATGATCATGTGACGCGACCAACCATATAGTTCAACACATCAATAGTTCAAGATGGTTATTGGATAAGACTGATTAGACTCCAGTAGCACGCAGTACACACCCACCTGGTTTGCATCTATCTGGATCATGAAGTGTTTAAAATTTATATTATGTATTCGTACATGTGTGTGAACATGTCGTCTGACCATTGACCATGGTGTTTCTTTTGAGACTTTGGGGGGTTTCATTGGTTTGATGTATGGACCATTCATCCACTACCCATCACAGGATCAGACATGTTGATATGTTGGCTGAATGTTGACCTTTGAACCTTTGAGGCAATACCGGTTGAGATTCGGGGTGTGGCAACGCCCATGCACTGCTTACGTCACATACCTACCTTGTGTGAGTATTTTCAGTTGGATCTCAACCTTGCTGAATGGCTTGAGTTGTACGAATCGACTCGTGCTAGCAAGCCAGAACTTACGATCACGATCAGTTCCCCATCAACACCGCAAGTGCAACCATCATCAGAATCAGAAACTCCGGACTTTGGGAGACTTCAGAGACTTCAGAGTTTTGGGAGTACGGATGATGCCTCTTCTGGTGGTGGTACATGTCCATTCTTGGAGCGTATGGGATCTTTCCAACAGTCGTTGTTTGCTGATTCAGATGGTCAGTCTGTTGATAATGGTTCTGGTCTTGGCCTTGGCGAAGATGTCGCCGCAGATCCAGATGAGACAGGGGAGACTCATGAAACAGATCAAGTCAAACAACTCAAAAAAGAACTTGCTGATGTCAATCAAAGGTTGACAAACTCTCGAAAGAAAAACAAACAAAGAGTGAAGACAATTGCTAGGCTGCAGGAGAAAGTAGAGAAGCTCAAGGGATTCATAGGCATCCGCAGCATGCGAGGGTTGAAACGGCAAGAACAGAAGAAAGACAAAATCAATGCATCATCGAAATTGGCAATAGTGAAGAAAGGAATTGCTGACCGAAACTTAACATCAACAAGTACCATTGCAGTGGCTATTCGTATGGCATTGAGTTGTTGCTCTGCCCTTGGTTTTCCGGCAGCTTCATGGACAGATATTTCTCGTCAGACTGTTTCCAGGTGTGAGGTCAATATTGCTGCAACATGTGCTGTTCGGGGAGCTCTGATTGGGCACATCTTGGTACAGCTGTTGAAGACAAGTCTGTCAAGCATGTTTCAGACACCAGTGGCACTAGACTTTCTCACGAAACAATTGTCGATTATGAAACGTTTTCACACAGACGGGGATGAAACAAATGCCAGTGACTCAAACAAAACTTTGCGTGGGCGTATCGAAGTTTTTTTGAGTTTGCTTGGTATGCCTCCAGTCATAGCCAACATGCTGATCCCTACGTCAAAAGCAGTTGATACACCATGTGTCCTTGGAATTTCACTGCAGAATGATGCAACAAATTCATCTATTTGGCAGAGACGGAAGTTGACAAGTGCAGTGGTTCATGCTGGCATATTGGTAGACTTGGAATCACTACAAGCACGCAACTACAAGCAAGCATTCTTTGTGGAAGCATTTATGTAACTTGGTTATTAAGATTGGAATGGAATACATGAATACAAGATACTGAATCAATCTGGACTTGGAACACTTGTTTTTTTTTGGTGAGCTGTGTGGGGCCTGGGCCATGGGAGTGGGACTGTGAGATGATATGGGGGTTGTGCAGAAAAGCCGAAACTATTTCACAAACATCCACAAACGTTCACAAACATTATTGCCATTATGTCAGATCACAAGTAAAACTAAAACTGATAAAATCCATTTGATGTCTTAATCTGTTGATTTGTGTTTTGAATGTCTGGTTCAGACTTCAACTTGAATGACTTCAACTAGAAAATGATACACTGGCAGGCAGGTAGGTGGTTGGCATCATTTTGGGATAATGTGCTGTCATACCAACAAAAACAACAATCAATACTTAAATTGCTCCAGCAAATCTTGAAATATTCAATGAAAACAATGAAAAGACTTTTAAACTAACTGACTCATTGACAAACCATTTTCACTTGCTTAGATTGTGCTGAGTTTACGCTTTATGACATTGTATTGCTATTGCTTATTATAAGACTATCAAAACTATCAAAGAATCAAAAGGATCACATACAATTTCGAATCTTACACCTTCTCCGGTCAGTCGGTCAGTTGAGGTCTGATGTACTACCAGTGTCTGGTGGCTCAGCTGAAGCAAGCCTGGCTATCCTGATCAAGCAATTGCATGCTTTGGGCATGCCAACGTGGGATGACATTGCAAACATTCACAGGACTTACCCAGTCGGTTGGTTGGGTCATTTTCCCTTTCGGTTGTTGGGTTATTGAGTCATTGTGAAAATCTGGTGAGCTGGTGTGAGTAGTGCGACAAAATGACAACACACTAGTTCATGATAGGGCCTACTGGGGGTATGTAATATGCAGTACATTATATATATATGACTTAATCTGTTTGTCATCGCAAAGTTCTTAATGTTCTGAGTCGTCCAGTTCCCTTTAGTTGATTGACAACTTGACATACTAAGGTTTTTCTGTTTACTTTACTGATAGTCAGCAAATCTTATGATAGTTTTTTCATTTTGGGTCATTCGATTTTCGATAACAAATCTGTTGCATCAAGGGCGGCAAGGTTCAATGATACCCAGGGCCCGGGGTTATGGAATTATCGGTCGAGTCGACTCAGTATACTGTGATACGGGTCACATATCTGAACTGGTTCATGGGTTCATCGGTCAAATTAGTATTGGTATGTTGGTGACATTTGATGACAACTATCTGGAACTCATGACTCATAAGTTTATAGTCCATGACCATGGTTGATTATCATTTTATTGATCAATGATGGTTATCATTGAATCATTGATTGATTGGTTGACGATTGACTTACAAAATCTCATGTACTAGTTAGCCAGCACAATCAACTACCAAAATGAGTGAGGCCAGTTGGTAAGCATGGGAACCACCGCACATGACAGCACATGGCCGCACATTGCCCACATATGCATACATATGCCACCATGCTGGCCCATGTGCCAGGAGTGGTGCTATGAAACAGGATTCAGTGTTCTTGCTTTGTGTGACTGAAGATGCAGGTAGCGACCAACGGTCACAACGCTTGCGGCTATTGTCTCACATTTATCAGAATGAACTGAGTCAGAATGGACCCAAAGATCCTTCGGACGATCCCATGTCTTCTATTTGGTATTTTGATGTTTCATGTTTGGTGCATCAGTTCAACCTCATTGTGGGCTCTCAACTTGCTTTGATCGACGAATGTCTCTCCACACTTGGGTACAGCTTCCGATACTATTCATCACTAGCCAAACTTATCCACTCATGGAGAAGTATTCCATCAAAAATCATGGCTGAATTCCCGCCCGATCATTTTGCATCATGGCGGTTACCTCCCAGTCCATGTGCTGCCAGATGGGGATGTGTACATGAATTAGAATCGTTTCTGATTGCAATTGGTGTTGAGACAGTGCAAGAGAAGTTTGTCCATGCGTGTGTGAACTTTACATCGAAGAGGAAAGCTTCATCTCAGACAACTCAGACAAACCGTCCAATTGATGAAATTGCCTTGGATGAATATTCAGACTTCACTGCCCGGATGTCTCGATACATGAAATCTGCAACTGAAGTCGTGAAGAACCAAGTCTTTTGGTTTTTTGTGTTGGTCAGCTGGACTTGCAAAGAACCTTTGATTGAATGCTATGCTTGGTTACAAAAGCCACGTGAGTTCCCAATGGTTGGTTTTGTAACTGAAGAAGCTTATCGAATCTTATGCAAGTTACAGAATTTGGCTACTCAGCTGGACTGGGTCGATGTGTGCCTACGTGAGTCCGGGGCATCGACAACAATGACGACGGACGAACAAGTGGCTTTGGTAGGTGCAGCTGTTCGCATTGCCGTTCATAATGCTTCTGCTTTTGAACGTCGCATGTACAACTATGTGTGTTCGAGCCTAGGCATGCAACATAGCATACGCTGCCATATGATACAGTTCATGCATTTGTTCTCTGTAATGATTTTTTATTATGTTAACATTGTGACATTGTGATCACTGTGGTCTGTTCAAAACGTTGTTTGAACATGCATAGTTTTCACTGATGTTATGTTTGTGCAATTCATCATCAGGCATCAGTATCATCATGAATCATCATGGAACATGTGTCACTTTAAGATCAGACTGGTCAATGCCAATGCTCAGTTGCACTCACCAACGCCAATGCTCAGGATGCCGTACAGAATGTTCTGGATGCTCAAGGAACCTTGTGACGTCGAATGTTCAATGCGGAAGCGTGTGGCCCTCAATGTTTCAGGTCAATCTCTTCCACGGGCTGGGCTAGGGCTGGGGAAACGTTCTTGGCTACCAGGCCAATGTGATATCATTGCTAATCATGATTTATTAATGTCAAATGTGTTTACTCAATTATTCAATCAATTTTGAACATCATCACTCACCACCTTAATAATTGCCACCAGTAGTCTGGCATCACGTACTCAGTCGGTGTCAGGTATGAACTACTATTATGTTGTTAAGTCTGAAAGTAGTGAAAACCATGGTTGACATAATAATTAGTAATGTTCATGTTGCATCATGTTTGTAACGCTGGTACTTTGCTACCATGATCACTATTGATGTGTTTGTTTAGTGTTCAACGTTTTGTTGCCCTAAGGTGTCGCTGCAGAGTTACTGGATTGTGAAGAAGATCGTCTACATGTGACAGCCCGTCGTATCAGGAGTTAGTGCAGTGTGAGGGCCGTAGGGGGTTCCATTCAACATACTAGACTATATGTACAACATAATTGACCAACACAGTGAACAGCATGCCATATTATATTTTACATGCATGCACATACATTCATAAATACATACATACATACATAATACACACATACATGCATACATACTTACATACATACATACATAAATACATACATACATACATACATGGGACAAACACAGATCATGAGATCATTAATAAATTAAACATATTCATATACAAGTCTGTGGTGGATGGTTATGATGGCATATGATGGTGACTGACCATTATCATGACCACGAGGACCATGATAACCATGTTTCAGTTTGTTCCTTGATTCTAAAATAAAGTAGTGTCATGCACTGCGAATGACCGTTACTGACTTGCCAATATAGTTGATATATTCAGTTGGTGTAGAAGAACCCAAAGATCTTGCCATGAATATATGAAACACTTTAGGAAAACATCACATTAAATGATTTTGACAGCTAAATTCAACCACCAGTCAGTGCAGTGGAGGAAGCGATGCTGGTCAGAGCTTTCCGTGATGGCATCGACCGGAACAATGAACCCACTTGGGGTGCTGCATGCTGGACTTTCCATGGCAGCAACATTGTTGAAGACTCATGTAGTCTTGATGGAAAGTATCAACTCACTTCTGAAGCGTGTGGTGGTGGATTGTCCCCATATTAGTTTGGAGTTGCTTTCTGCACGTGTTTCATTGAAGAAACATTTGGGCTTTGCATCAGACCCTGTGTTCGGCGAACATGTTGGTGATGGGCATCAACAGAAAATCAAACCCGCAAACCCTTGGAAGCTTACCAAAGATAGTGGTTTGGCCCGTGTGCAACCGCGGTTGATGGAATCAAAATCATTCAAACTGATCCGTCCATTTGCGTTGATGCTGTCTGACAGGTTGTTACCATTGATTGCTGATTGCGATCTGTTTGTGCAGCGTGTGGATCGGTGGAAAACACCATCACCATTAACACGATTTCCCATTTCCAACATCAGTGCATTGAATTATGATGATCGCCCTTTTGCGTTTTTACCTGTGGAACGTCGGAGCATGATTGCAATAGCATCAGTCTTTCACAAGGAGTGGTTCAATGATTTGAAAACATCTCGGGGACAATTGATGCTGATTGCTTTTTGTTCGAATGGGACTGGCACAACACGGCTCCGATCAAAAACATCGCTTCTGGACAAAGCATATCGGGTGTTTTTAGTTGGGGAAATTCATTCGAGACAGGCGCGGGTCGGACTGCGGGTCGGGTCGTTGGCAATGGGTTGTGTAATCATATGTTTTATTTGATTAGTTGATTAGTACTGTTACAGTTAGAGCTGAAATTGGCATCTAAATGTATGTAAATAGGCCAGGTTAACTTGAATCATTTGAATCAGCTTAGTATGTTGGTCATGGTCATGTTGAATGTTGCACTGTGGGTCGTCTGAATGTGATTTGAGCTTGAGTTGATGTAATATGATGCATTGCATAATTCATGATGCCAATTGGATATAGCAGAACAATGACCGTCATCATGATCAGATATCCTGATATTATTCAGTAATACTTAGTGACTCACTTAGTTAGTGATCGATTGAACAATATTTAAACATTGCCACCACCATAGTGCCACCATAATCATAACATGTGCGAAAGTGCGACAGGCACGCTTGCTGGAAGGTCGGCTGGAAGAGGATGTGGAAGGACGGTTCGAATTTTCGTTGAAGACACCACTCACGACACACAGGTCAATCGATTGTTTCGAGCAAGCGGCATCTTCTGGTCAACATTTTGTTGTATTGACGAGTCGGTTGCGCGTGATGCATTTACAGTCATCGGAATTTTGTTGCTCTGTAATTTCTCCATCATATGTTTGCACCATCGATCCAGAGAATGCCAAGAGTGTCGGAGTTTCATGCAAGTCAAAGGTTGGAGCAGCCCCGGATGATGAAACCAATTGGCAAGGTGACGTTGATGATGCTGAAGTGGAACAAATTCATGATGATGGCTTGTCAATCGGATACAATGTTGAAAACACTGATGCAGATGGATGCCCACGTCTAACAGAACAAGACCTTGATGAACATCAAAAGTCTGATTGTCGTACGGCTGCAACCGTAAGCAAAGCACGTGAAGATGGAAGCTTGCCATCACATGTAGATATCACACTCTTTGGTGAAACTTCATGTTACACTTCCGAAGAGCTGGAAGCCAACGCAGTGGAGAGCCACCTTTTGAGGCACGACCGTCCGCGACTGAGCTCGGTTTAACGGTTTAACCATGGTATGACAATATTGACTCAATGTAAGTCACTAAATGGTCAACAAACTAATGTATACCCTTCCAGTTTGTCCGATAAAGATCAAACAACAATGATTTCTATTGGTTTGCTAAGACATGTGTTCCGGTACAATCATTGAAATCTGTAGTAGACCACAATGGACCACAGTGAGTGAAAAGTGACAGTGTAAAATGTAAAATGTAAGTGTGTTGTAGCTGCATTCATTCACAATCAGCAAACGAAACACCTTTCAACCAGTACAACTAGACTTGACTTTGATGTCTTTGATGTATCAGTGGTTTATGTAACATATTGGTATTTGATTTAGTTCACAGTTCACAAAATGATCATGATGAATGATGAGAATGATGAGTCAAGATTCACGATGATGTTCAATGATGATGTTGTGACGTTATGTGCTGGATGTGTCATTGTCAGGCCTAGTGCGAAGGCGAAGGGAGTTGCACCCTCAAAATCATTGCCAGTGGCTACTGAAAGTCGAAAGCTTTTCCTGTCATGGCGAAATGCCGCCAAGTTGTCATGTGAATCGTTTATTGATGCTGCAGAGTCTTTATCACAACCCGTCGGTGGTTCTGGCAGTGATGATGGACAGGCTTCACTTCTGGTAGTTCCGGCAGCAGCATCATCGCCACATGCTGATGGGAGAGTCAGAGTAATGTTTGTACACTGGGATAATCCGGTGACTCTGGTTGGGAAACCTTTGCAACTTGACGCAAACAACTGCATCATCAATGTTCCAAACTTTGTGAAATCCCAAGAACGATTTTGTGAAGCTTCCATTGTTCACAAAGCAATCGGGTCTAGAATGAGAAAGTTGAGAGAAGATCGTGAACAAGTGATGCCAAACATCAGAAGGTTGAAAGAGCTGTGTGAGACATTCATATCTCCAGTGCGAAACTTTGAGATGGATGATGAGCATTGTTTTGTTTGTGCCCATGGGATGACTCATGTGTCAACTGATGCAACTCATTCGGATGCATCTTTGATGGGCACCATGAAGTGCATGTTCTGTCTGTTGGCATCACATCGAGCTTGCTGTGACCAACTGATGACACAAATTCAGGAATTCAAGAAGGAATCAAACAACAGTGCTGCTGGCAAATTCGTGTTAAGGGTGTCAGGGTTTACCTTGGATATGGTGCCTGCGATTCTGTTCACGGAGCCCGGGTCTCAGGTTGTTGCAGGGTCATTTGAACTCAGTCTGTTTTCAAGTAACATAAGGTATATACAGTGCATGTTGACTGTATATGCATAATGTAATATGACAATGTGATATTAGCATGATATGGTTTCAAACCGGTATATCATAATGCTATGGACTGGTAGCATCATTGCAATATGTCGAAAGGCAACACAGCACGTGATGCACTGCACTGGTACTTGTCGACGACTTGTCTGTACTTGTTGAGAATTAGGCTTTTTCTTTTTGAGTATATGTTGAATTGACCAGGCATATACAGGTCATTATACAGGTATATCTGTCAACACCAATGAATCGTTAAAACAACCAGACCACGAACCTTCGAACCCTGTCATCATGTTGTGTTACTTTAGTTTTTGCACAGCTCGACTCGGTAACATATCGGTTGGGGTTGGTGGCATGCATGACTGGTTGACTGAGGGGTCAACATCGTGAGCATGATCAACATCCGATGATCCAATTTATTAAGGCAAGTGCGTGGGAAGCTTAGGAGCATGTGGAGTGGAGTTGTTAAGATAATGCATATCATGATTTGACGGTTTTGAGTCTTTGGAGTTTGGATACTGATCTTCATATTTCATTAACTTAGTTGCATTGATCAACCAATGTAGTGTTACTGATTGCTGGTGTGAAGATTTTCAAACATTGGTGAAAACTGAACTAACACACTAACACTCTTCAGTTGTCATCTGATTGGAAAGGACAAACTACATCATGACAGGTTCTAGTCACATGTACATTCATGTACATTGAAAAATCCACTTACACCATCACCATCGATAAGATTCCACTGGTCCCATTACCAATGGTGCGGCTAAGGGCCGCTTCTGATGGTGCCAGCCGCCTATGTGCTATGTGCCGTTCCTGGTTGACACAGCCAGGGAACTCAGAGTTCCAGAGTCTCAGAGATGGTAACATAGAGTTTGATTGGAAAGTTCATATATATCAATGTTAGGTTATGTTCATGTTATTGCTCAGATTAAATGAAATTGTTCAAATAGTTGTTGTTGAAGACGGAACTGAAAACTGAAAATGTTTCATGCTAACATCTAATAGGGATACCTTCATGTGATGGTGGTGGTTTGTGTTTGATTGCGTCATAGTTTTACAGCTATCCAAACATTGTATTGCATCATTGCATAATATAGATAAACATAGACACGTGTACAGCTGTACAGCATTACTCTTTAGTCAACAAAAAACTGGATAGTCGACAAATCATTCTTGCACTGGATGGATGAATGATATCATTTTCATTTGGCCCAAACAAGGCAGGGTTGATATCAATATCCAAATCAGTTGTTGTCTAAGCGACACACTGGCTACCCAACTGTGGCTAGCTCGTGGAACCGTGGAACTATGTCAGCTACCTTTGGATACTTCATCCCTGGGAATGGTGGAGGTTATCTTGGTGGGCGTCCCAATGATGTTATGAATGTGACTGTTTCCGGTCATCAAACATTCACAGTGGGGCAAATGATCTTGAACAACAGCATTGTTGTGATGAATACCAGTTGGAGCACACCGCCCCAGCGGAACACCAACACAGTGAGTGTGGCGCCGCAGCAGCAGGGACCTCCTCCTGTACCTCATCCACTGTTTGTACCACAGGCAATGGCTCCTCCTGACTATCACTATCAAACAGATGATTCAGGCGACGATGGTAGTGACTATGATGATGATAATGATCAAGATCAGAACTTGGCCATTGAATCGTTTGAGTCTGAAAAGATCAAGCCCAAACGCAGAGGAAAGAAGGTGCGTAAGTCACGACGGAAGTTCAAGAATCTCAACAAGAACAAAAAGGCAAAGTCAGTCAAGAAGAAGAAGAAGAACACCACCGAGACCACCATGACCAACACCGATTCATCAGTGGCATTGAATACTACGGCTACTGACACACTTGGTCACTCTGATGGTTGTCAATGATGATGAGGATTGCAATTAATGTTGATTCAACAATGTCGGCATTATCTTCGACTGAATGGTTGATGATTGCCGGTTGTTGTGCATTTAGTCAAACTCAGCATTGATGCACTTGATGTTAGTCGTCAGTAACGATGACTGGATGTGTGATGCTTGGGTCTAGGGTCTAGCGTAGTTTGACAGTAAGCCAAACTAGGAAACATTATACATGCAATCATCAACCTATCCTATCATATTTATATTATTTACTGAATAAATTACTTACACAAGTATGATATACAAGCATGTGTGGAACACACATGTCAGCTGATTAGTTTGTTGGTTATGGTGAACATATGTGATGAATTGCAAAACACATATCAACTAAGCATAATTCTGATTTTGTTGGTTGACGTACATACCATACATGGTATGGGCCTGAGTGTTTCCACGGCAGCGCAACATAGCTGTCATCCGGTCACCTGTGTCGCACGTTGTGATATGCAATGTATGTAATCATGTAATGACAATTCCGACAATGCCTACAAATGTGTTGAGCAATGGGAATGTGTTGTTTTTGAGTGCTGCTTCGGACATCATGAACAATTTGCGACTGTGACAATGATCCTGTGACTCTGACTGTGACTGCGGGTCTCACATGATGATGCAGGAGTCAAGAGCAACTTGATGGTTCGAATGATCATCCAATCAGCCTTCAACCTTCAGGGCAGCTTTTAGCGACCAAAAAAGTCTTCAAGGTGTGAAACTGTTTGTTTGGGTAAGACAGTAGCACAACAATACTATAATATCATATTCGCAATCATTCCATGTGGGTGACCATACATTTCATTGATGGTCATTGCATACACTGCCTCGAATACCGTGAACACACTTATCATATCCTATGTTATCATGCCATGTTACTACATGCCACATGTTCGATTCTAAGGCTGGTGCCTCCCTGAAGAGTACGATGAGCCTGCGCATTTATCAATGGCAATGGCAACCGGACAGCCCAGGGCTCAGGAAAGACTAGGAAAGCCTTAGGGGAGCTAATCTTCAAGTGAACTCCAAGTGCAAGGTGTTGTAAGGTTCTTTGACTCCTTGTGAATTTCAAAAGTTCATACTTCAATATTGTTGTAATTCAATGGTGGAATTGAGAAAATGTATATCATACATTCATACATTGAATATTAACGATATACAGCATTGTGATTAAGTGTCACAAAGCAACACCAAAGGCATATTATAATATTTATGTCATTGTGTTAGTGTCAGTTATGAAGTCGTCTGTGAAGATTGGTGATTGGTCTGATGAACGGTCATGCAAGGTTCTGTGTACCAATCTTGGCCAAGCCCTATGTTCGAACATGTCAGTCACTCAGTCACTCAGTGCCACTTAGTACCATTCAGCTTCTTTCAGCTTGGTGGAAACAACAATAGGTTACATGTGATGTTCAATTGATATTATAGATATGTGTATTGTTTACAAACCATACAAGAACTTAGAATTGTATTGCATATGTTGCTGCTATGTTGGCTTGGGGTCTTTGTAACATTGTGCTATGCTACATTGGCTACAATGTGCACATGAAGTGGAAACCAAAAGACCATAACATAATTCTGAGTTCGGCGGCACCTGCAGTGCATTGTGGATTCGTCATCTTGCCCTGGCCGCCCTGGCCTCAGCTTCAGCGCACATCAGTCAGCATACAATACACTATCATGAGGTGGTGTCAAGAATCCTGCATATGTATTCAGTCTTTTTGTTTAACGTCAATGTTATGAATCGTTGACGGTCATGATGTTATAAACCACTGAATAAATATATATGTATATCATTTATGTTGTAACAAATGTGAACATATCAGCATATGTGCCTGACATCCTTTAATGGCCACCGGTCAGTGTTGGATCGCCTGCCAGTGAGTCGGCAACAGGCTCAACAGTCAAGAACCAGTGATCTGATGGTGAAGATAGATCATACAATGAGGTTTAATAATTTACAATAAGATTTGACCACATACACATAAACACAATTTATATGTATTATATATTTATATTGTTAGTTAGTGTGTTCGATGTTATACATATACTATATATTGTATATATTATATATTCAAGTTATAGTTGAAGTAATTTAATAATATATTGTTTTGTATGTTTATTATACACGTAATACACATCATACATATATTAAAATGCAATAAGTGTTAAACATAAAACATATTATGATATATATATATATACACATTCATTATAACATATGTAACAACATTCATCATAGTAAATTATTTTATTGTATCATGAGTTTCATGATGTATTCATAGTGTTGATATTATAGTATAATATAAACACACATCATATGACATATGTTAAATCAAATACTGTATCAGTTATATAAGTTTATTAATTTGGTTATTTAAATCAATTTATGTAAAGTATCATTGCTATACAATTTGTCACATCATACGGATACTATTCATCATCAGGTAATACTGATATATATTACATCTTCTAGTGCAACATTGCATCAACACCTTCATGTTTACTAGGGCACCCCTACCCTAGGAGCTATGTCTTCTAGGGCAGCCCTGCCCTAGGGCAGCCCTGCCCTAGGGCAGCCTTGTCTTCTAGGGCAGCCCTGCCCTAGGGCATGGCTGCCATAGGGCAGGTCTGCCCTAGAAGACATAAGACCTGGGGCAGGGCTGCCCTAGGGCAGGGCTGCCCTAGAAGACATGAGAGCTGGGGCAGGGCTGCCCTAGGGCAGGGCTGCCCTAGAGACATGAGAGCTGGGGCAGGGCTGCCCTAGGGCAGGGCTGCCCTAGGGCAGGGCTGCCCTAGAGACATGAGAGCTGGGGCAGGGCTGCCCTAGGGCAGTGCTGCCCTAGAAGTCATGAGACCTGGGGCAGGGCTGCCCCTAGGGCAGGGCTGCCCCTAGGGCAGGGCTGCCCTAGGGCATGGCTGCCTAGAAGACATGAGACCTGGGGCAGAGCTGCCCTAGGGCAGGGCTGCCCTAGAAGACATGAAGCCTGGGGCAGTGCTGCCCTAGGGCTGCCCTAGGGCAGGGCTGCCCTAGAAGACATGAGACATGGGGCAGGGCTGCCCTAGGGTTGCCCTAGGGCAGGGCTGCCCTAGGGCAGGGCTGCCCTAGAAGACATAAGACCTGGGGCAGGGCTGCCCTAGGGCAGGGCTGCCCTAGAAGACATGAGAGCTGGGGCAGGGCTG
>Ga0126342_10011456_pt1 | contig 15846 bp, 8 predicted proteins | sample Cyp1metagenome_FD_92528 | JGI IMG/M metagenome (GOLD analysis project Ga0126342, IMG submission 92528) | Coral microbial communities from Lord Howe Island, Old Settlement Bay, Australia - Cyphastrea 1 metagenome | ecosystem: Host-associated > Invertebrates > Cnidaria > Coral ... | reverse complement strand
CCGAGGACCTGCCCAGCTCAGTCTGCACCGCTGGACCTCAACCGGGGACCTTCCCAGCTCAGTGTGCACCGCTGGACCTCAACCTGGGACCTGCCCAGCTCAGTGTGCACAGCTGGACCTCAACCTGGGACCTGCCCAGCTCAGTGTGCACCGCTGGACCTCAACGGCCAGATAGAATGCCAGAAGATATGCCAGACGGAATGTCAGAAGGTATGCCAGATAGAATGCCAGAAGGTATGCCAGATAGAATGCCAGATAAAATGTCAGATAGAATACCAGAAGATATGCCAGATAGAATGCCAGATGGAATGCCAGAAGATATGCCAGAACATCTGCCAGAAGATATGCCAGGTAGAATGCCAGAAGATATGCCAGATCGAATGTCAGAAAATATGTCAGATAGAATGCCAGAGGATTTGCCAGTAACAAAATGTATAAATGTCATGGTGGGATCACACGAAGTAAAGTATTTTTGTTTAATTGAACTAAAGGAGTGGTGCTCCTGAGGTGTAGCAGATTTGCTGGTTTTGGCCTGCCCCTTGAACGCAGGGGACATGCCACCTGTGGCCTTCTGGTTGGGATTGGGGAAGTCATATCCCATCATGGAACAACTCTTCAGCTTGGTGGATGATTATAATGGGGGTAAAACAGCAATGAACCACCCATTTGGGAATCGTTTATACAACCTATAAAAATGGTGATGACTGGGAGATGCTATTTAAACATCCAACATGGCATTGTTTGACCAACATGAACTTATCCAGATGAAGATACACAACTACCAACTCTTCTTGAAGTGAACACCCCGGGGATTCCAGGGGATTGACCCTTGACATCAACCTGGCTCCAGGAGATCGTTGATTTGGGGTTCCATCAATGGAGGTACCCCCAAAATGGATGGTTTATACTAGAGAATATGCCATTAAAATGGATGATTGGAGCGTACCCCCCTCAGGAAACCTCCATTTAAATGAGATGGTGTTTCATCTCAACACCAAGCGGAATGATAAATCACAAGGTTTGCATTTGAATTGGGATGAGGTTCTGCCATCACTGGATTCTTTTGTTCACACTTTATTTTACTGGTGCTTAGTAGGGAATGGGGGAACGATCCAATCCAGAACAATTACCATCTGGTTATTTAACATAGCCATGGAAATCACCACTTTTAATAGGTAACCCATCTACAAATGGGCCATTTTTCCATGTTTTATGTTAAATAACCAGAGGGCAACAACCAGATTCCCTAAGCTTCAGTAAGTTCTGTTGGCACTCCACACCAATGGCTGGAAACCAGTGCTGAGAAACCCAGTTAGGGCAGGCATCGGCCCAGCGTAAAGGCGCCACGGATCACCAAAATTTGGCAGGTTGCGCTGCTACATTTAGTAACAACCAATAAAAAACCATGGTTCCCGGCTTCAACTTTCCTAAACAAACCAATCCAGTTTTACAGTCCATTTCAAGTTAATTCCATTAAATTATATCCATATCCATTTATATTTCACTAGTGCTGAGCTGGGCAAATACCTTCTAAGCGCCCATTAAATTCACAAGATTAATTGTTTACCTAAAAAAACACCAAAGCTTTATTTCTGGATCCACTAAGCCTGATATATATTTTTCAAAGAGTAAATCCCATTCAAATCCCCATATTTGCTTGTTATATATATATATATGTATATCACCATTATATTCCATTTTATCCCCATATATAGGTTTCCTACGCATATTTTTGCTAGACAAACAGTTCCTTGACATGCGGACATGTATATCACAATTGTTGAAACTTGCGCATGGCACATTGAAACTCTGCTGCGGCGCTGCACAGGTTCGCTACCCCTGACAGTGACTTATCTTGCAGGCGGTTTTTCAAGCCATGGCAGCCGGTGAAATACCTCTTGTGGTGCCCCAGTTCGATAGCTCAAATGGTTTCTTAGGCCCTAGGCTCTTTAGGATTTATGACAATTTATGGTAGGTAGACATATCTACATATAGTTAATATGGGACAAAAAACCAACCAATAGCTTCATAGCTAGGGGGTGCCACCTTTTAGATTGATTAATATGTCTGGAATGATGAACGGCCATTTGATGTCTCTGCCGCAAATAAACCAAATCTAAGAAAAACATATACATTTTTTGCTGCGTATTCAGGCTTATCAACAATATATATATACAGTATATATGATTGGTGGTTTAAAACATCTTTTATTTTCCATAATAATGGGATGTCATCCTTCCCATGGACGAACTCCTATTTTTCAAGATGGTTATTGCACCACTAACCAGATGAAGATTGGTGAATATTGCGGACTAAGATCAAAATTTTAAGGTAAAAAATCAATGTACCTTCAGGGGCAAACACATCCGTAGGAACATATATATATACCCTCTGGTTATGTCAAACATAGCTATTGAAAATGGCCCAGTCGAAATAGTGGATTTTCCCATTGATAGCATGTTGATTTTCCATAGCAAACTGTTAGTTTACCAGAGGGTATATACTATGTCCCTTGAAGCTATGTGCAAGATACCTATGACGGGGAATCAGTGGAAACGCATGGCTAAATACCCGGCCTGGTAAACGTATTTACAGTTTGCGAACTTCAAAATGGCCCAAGTCGAAATAGTGAATTCCTCTGGTTATGTCAAAGATAGCTATTGAAAAGGCCATTTAGTCCGTGGATTTTCCCAGTAAAAATGGTGATTTTCCATGGTTATGTGGCTGTTTACCAGAAGGTAGTCAAAGAGTTATATCCGGTATATCCCAGTCTATGCCCGAGATAAGGTTTCAAAGCCTTTCTTGGCACAGCTAAAGCCACCAATCACTTGTTATTGCTGAACAGTATTGTTTATCAATACCATACTTATTTACAGTAAATATATATTTAAATAGCAATACTGTTAACAATTCCATATTTTGTATCTAATTAATACATGGATATCATTCCATATTCCCCTGCTGGCATAGGTGGCTAAATAACTGTTACTTCCTTACCACTGATCCCTGAGGTGATCCAACATTATGGCTTTGTTGGAAGCAGCCCCGCTTTTTATTGTCTGCCCCTTTTTGAAATCACATCAAATCACATGATGTCGAATTATATACTTCTTTGACGGCGTCTACTGGGGTGTTTCAGTGCTTTCCCCAGACATAATCAAAATTGAATGATTTAGGGGCTACCCCAATTTGGGAAACACCCAATCAATGGGAATTTCAGGATCCTAAAATGGAGGTACCTACCATATACAAGGCCTATTTTTTAGGCCTATGTAAGGGAATACCCCCACAATTCATATGGGCATTGACCAAAATAGGGCATAAAAAAGGGCTGACTTTTTTTGGGTCATCCCATGTTGGTCATCCACTGAGTGGAGGGAGATGACTTGGGGACCAGTGGATATCTTCATGGAGTTTCTGACGAGTTCACTAAATCATGAAGATATCTAAGTAGTCCATAGTAGTGAGGCAAAAGTCCATCTATAGTCCATCTATAGTCCATCTAAGTACTTCACCTGTACATCCATAGTCCATCTAGTTGTAGTGAGGTAAAAGCAATCATAAACCGAGCACACTGGGTGTTTTTTGACATTTTCTATGCCCTATTTGGGATGCTTTAATATGACACCAAATGGTTGGCTATTGGGATGGTTCATTATAATCATTGCAAGAATTACCCAAACAATTTCATCATTCGCCGTTTATTCCCTTCATCACATTTCTCTTCATTCAAGGTGGTTCCCGCTAGTTCTAAGTTGCTTTATTAACCCAGCTCACTTAGTTTGAATCGCCATAAACCGGAGTTCCCCGAATGAAATTAACCCATTTAGTTAACAGACTGGGGCAAGACTTTGCACAAGAGCAAATTAGTAATTTCGTGTAAGTTCACGATATGTCACAAGCTTAACTACAAGTTATGGATATTATCACTATAGTATACCATAGTTTAAAAACCAATGGGTAATAAACGGTGGTAATAAACCACATGGTTATCGCTACAGTATACTATAATATGTCTAAACCATTGTTTTTCTTGGCAGAATACATAATTCATTAGATTGGCAGGATAAACTATAGTTACACTAGACTATAATGTATGAACATATTATCCATAGTTACTCTACTGTACTATACCATAGTTACTATACTAACCCATAGCTATAAAGTATACCAACTTGTACTATACTGAACTATAGGTATAAACCCCCGTTTGAAAACTATAGTTACAATAAATCTGAACTATAGTTAGACGTCACTATAGTTGTAGCCAGAGTTGCATAGACTATAATAGTTATACTATATTTAGTATATCGCCATCGTTGAAGAAGCTATAGTACTATAGTATAAGTTAGAAATAAGTCACCATACAGTCTACCACCCACCATAGTTTGACAAGATAAATTATATTTATAGTATACCATAAACACCATATATATATATAACCATTATAGTTACACTATACCATAGTTACTATAGAAATCCTAGTTATATAATCATACTCAACCATATTAAGTAAACCATAACTAGACTATGGTGACTATGGTCAATATTGTTAATATGGTACAATGTGGGCCCCCATAGTTATATGTGGGTTTATAACCCCATCTAACTATACTTATAAGCACCATAAACCCTAGTTATTGTAGTTATAAACCAACTTAGCTATCGAACGGGGGCCCCACATTGTACGGTATAGTATAGACTATGGTTCATCCACCAACCTTTCGTTTTTTTCGGTGCACCGCCAGGTGTCAAGATCGGCGGAGGCGGCTTGTTTCGTTTCGGCAAGGTCATTCGCCTCTGGCGTCCCTTGGTTTCTTCGCTGGTGCCATATTTAGTGGGGATTTTCCCGGAAACTATATATTGGCCTTATATAAGTGGGATATGTCCCTACCATATTTTGTGGGGATATTTCCTACCATATTATGTTTGTGCCTAAAAAATGGGCCAAACATATATGGCAGGTACCTCCAATAAATGTTCCTGAAATGGCCATTGATGTTGGTTTATGAAAAGGCTAAATTATACTGCTTGGTCGGGATTTCTCGTGCTTGGATTATTTATTCAATGATGTATCTAGATATCCAATATTGGATTATTAGAAATGGGTTCATTTATGAAAAGCCTAAAATGAGCAGTGGCTGCGATCTACCCTTGTTCGTTGATGATAGGGGATCATACTACCCTTCATATATTGGGGATTCTAATAATCCAAGAACGGGAAATCCCTACCAACCAGGATTCAATGGAATGATAGAGGGATTTTGAACACTGCTCAAATGAAGTAATCAATGATGTATCTAGATAGCTAGCAGCTAATCTATAATTGTAAATACATGAAAGCACTATTCTTTGTCGTGAAGTTCAAGGAACGGAGGGAGATGTAGGGAGTGTTGACCTTCATGTTGACCTTCCACGACTCTAGAAATGTTCCCCGTTGACGTGGTTTTGTGGTTGGCCTATGTTGGCCTCTGGATTTGCCAACATGTCAAGATTCTGAAATGTCACCTAAAAAAAATCTTTACAGGGACGAATCACGGAACCAGAACCATGTAGATGTTCATATTCTCTTGCAGCCACTTGGTGGCTCATCCCACTTAGTTAGTGAGTTATAACCCCAATTATAAGTGGATTAACCCTACAAAAATCCCATGTCAATCACTGGGGTTATAACCCACTTACGATTCGTGGGATGAGCCACCAAGCAAACCATATAAGCAGTCATGCTTTGAAGCAACAAACCTACGAGGTTTGTTGGCCTTGGAACGCTTCGTGCCGGCATTCCACGACGTGTTGCAGGTGAGGGTTGGTTGAGAGTTATTGGTGGCAAGGTTTTCTCAAGGAAATGGGCATTTAATATGGTTTAACATGGTTTAACAATGTAAACTGGGGACAAATATGGGTATAGAACGTTATAGAACCAAACAATTGCCAATGATGAACTTCTTGGTGATTTCAATGATTTTTTGTTCGGATATGATTCGCAATGACCAGATTGTTCAAGAGGGTTGAAACCACCAAACTGTTTTTTTGGCATCGATCGGCAAAGGATACAAAGGGAACCAATTAAAAATCACCAGACCGCATCATGTCAACCGTTCTAGAAGTGGTTTTGGGCATTAATTTGCATTAATATGCATTACTATGCATTAATATGCATTAATATGCATTAATATGCATTACTATCCATTAATATGCATTAATATGCATTAATATGCATTAACATGCATTAATATGCATTCGTATGCATTAATATGCATTAATATGCATTGATATTCATTAATATGCATTAATATGCATTAATATGCATTAATATGCATTAATATGCATTACAGTAATTGTATTTTTGTGAGACATTTACGACATGCATTCGGTGCAATGCATTGTGCATAGCAGGGTCGAGCCAAGTAGCCCTCGCTGTGTTGAAAAAATGAGTCAAGATCCTACTTGGGGGTTGGGGGTGGAAAAGAAGTGTATCATGGTAGCTATGGTAATACCGTAATACCACCATAATTTGGGATATCAGAACCGCGTAGAACCGCTATCTTCAATGACCACGTATGGCCACTTTTTGTGGCCACTTACTAGTGGAACCGCGTGCCACCTGGGTATCTCAGTGGTTCAGTAACCATCCCATTTTGGACGCCCTCTACTTGGCGAAGTTGGTTTATAAGTAGCTTACCCTCTGGTAAACGTTTACATAGCTATTGAACATGGCCATTGAAATAGTGGATTTTGCCCATTGGCAATCGTGATTTTCCCATAGTTGTGTTAGTTTACCAGAGGGTAACTATCGTGTTAGATGGGTTTGTAAAGGCACAAATATGACATAATATAACCACGGGGCACCAGCGTGTACCGATAGATACCGATAGAGAGCTAAATTCTACTACCACGCTCCAACCTGTATCGGCCTGTTCCATTGGGCAAGGTCCAGATTAGATCACCTGTCCACAAGTGTTGATCGTTTGAGAGGCACTAAAGTGATACCACTGTTTATTGATTATTACAGAGGATTATACCACATGGATCCACATGGTTTATTGGGGATTATTGTAATCCACAATTAACGGGATACCCATTAACCAACCAGTATCATGGGATGCGATAGGGGTATTCCTCTTTCTCAAGTTGCAATCAACCTACTCGGTATAGAGATACAGGACCTCTGGAGTCTCTGGATTGACTGAAATGCCGTACTCGACTCGATTTATTTTTCGCCTTGTTGGGGATTAGATGGGTAATATGTAAAACAGTGTAAAACTATGTAAACATCAATGATATCACTAAACTAATTAGATGGGTAAACATCGATTATATCACGAAACTCGTTGACTAATCAACGTTTTTCGGCGGGATCAACAAGCCACCATGACGATCGCCCTCAGGTGATCATCAGCCGGGGCTACCAAGTGCTGCAACCAGGATGCATTCGAAAAGATGAAAAAATAGGCCTGCCATGCTGTCAACCATCTGGATCATCAAGATTTTCATCCACAACATGTTTCTTCAAACATCTGGTTGGTGGTTTGGAATTTTTCATTTTTTCCATATATTGGGAATCATGATCCCATCTGACTAATATTTTTCAGAGGGGTTGAAATTCTTCAAACATCTGGATGAAAGCAGACGCTGCTGCACTTTGCAGCAGGTTTTCTCTTACATGACTACGTGAAATTGGTAGAGTTCCTGAAGCCATTTCCCCGGGATGGATGGTAGCAAGACCCATGAAAGATTGCAAGAACTGATAGTCAACAGGCGTGTAATATATACAGTTATGGAGTTATGGCGGTTTGCGAATTATACATGGTTACAATTGGTTATAACTGGTTGTAAATGGGATTATACATTCCATGACATTCCATACCTGGGGGGTATAAAGTTATAAGTACTTATCACTGATAACTGGTAGAGGGCCAAAATTGTATCCGACACTGAACAAGCCCACTTGCGAGAATCTTGATGAGCATACAGTTTTGGACACAGCCCCCAAAAATCATGACACCCATCGTGCAATGTCAAAATGGCAGGTTTCTGGCTCAAGTAGTGTAAGAATTCAAGAATTTGGGAGCCCAAACCCAATGCTGTTCCTTCTCACTCAACCAAGTTTGGACTGGAATCCCTAATTCAGGATACAGATATCCATATTATATCTACATATCAAGAAGACTAATTCAGCCACAGAAAATTGCTCCCAAGAAAGGATATTTTTTGTCATATCTTTGTTGAATGAGAAACCGGTTTTTGGGGCCCTATCTGATGGCCAAGGCAAGTCTCCTACGTCTTGCTCTGCTTTTGGTTCTGGATGTCCACGTCACTGGGCGAAGTATGGGACTTGGACCACTTGGGCGGCCCTTTTTTAGGGCCTTAAAGATGACATAACTGTTAAGCAGTTAAGCCAGCTATCATGAAATTTTAGCCAGTTGGATAAGTCATGTAAAAAAAACCGATTAGTGTCCTGGGACTCTATTGTGTGTTTTTTTTTAACAATCATTGAGTATCTTGTGAATGGGGGGTGGGCCTCTATTGTGAGAAGTTTTTTCTCAGATCCAATTTTTTCAGGAGGAGCTCTATCCACCTTTATACACCTTTCTTTTGGTAAAGCTGGTCCATTTACTTTAGAAAAGCCGTATCCATGTTAAAACCTTGAACATGCAAGGTTTCTCACATAATTAGATGCCTTATTAAACCCTTATCAAACAACAGCTCCCAAACAATTTTTCAAGGGGGTACCCCATGAGTGACCCAGATTCTCAATAATGTAATTGTTTCGATGGTACCCCATTGTGCACAAAAACTTTTTGGGGTTATTTTTGTCGGGGTTAAAATGGAAAATCAGTTGAAAGTAGATTGATGTCAATTGAAATCCTTACTTCAGTTGACTATCCTAAAAATTGTTGGAGGGGGGGGCAGAAAATGGCGAGTTATTGAGTAGCCTAAATAAAATTGTTGAGGGGGGGGGCACACTAATCAGTATCCAACATTAAGTAGACTTATGATTACTAATTGTGTATGTACTGGGTACAACCAACCTTAGCTGATTTCATGGTACATATTTCATGTTACATATCCATTTCATGGTACAGTTATGTACTAATTGCTAATTGAAATAAGCCAGCTATAACTGTTAAGGATTGTTAAGGGCTATAACTGTGGGACTTGGGTGGCTGAACCGTTGACCTGCCGAATTTCGGGAAACGATTTGATGTGATAAAGCCAACCCAGCCACCATTTTTTTCATAGGTGTTTTTCAAAAAATCCTCCTTACATGGTTTATGACCTCATCTAGTAGAAACTATAGAACTACCATAAACCCAACAGTTATTGCGCTTGTGTTCACCAGCTATCGAACAGGGGCCCCACATTGTAGATTTATTATTCAAACTCATTCCGGGAAGATCAGGGTCATGCGCGCTCCAAAAGGGGCAAACATATATGATAGGCCAAGGCAGCATTTGTTTTCGAAGGATATATCTATCTATATATCTTATCTTATCTTATCCTGTCTTGTCTTATCATATCTTATCTTATCTATCTATTTGATCCACTAATCTATCTATCTCCAAGTTCCCACTTTGGACATAAATTGTACGATCCTTTTTCGTCTTCAACTTTTGAAGCTTGTCATAGACTAGCAGAATCCGTTGCACCACGTCGCCCCATGTCTCGCTGAGGTTCAACTGGTACTTCCTTCACAGCGAGTTTCAGGTGAAGAGTGAAGAGCGAAGCTTCGCATTTTGGTACAGCAACTATTGGTCCCTTGGCAGAGTTCGCGGTGATGGTTTGACGTGCTTCGACCAACGAATGAAAAATGATGTGAACGGGATATTCACTGGTGAACCAACAGAAAGGTACAACTGTATCAAACGTTGCAACTTGCAACTATTTGTTTGTCAAGTCAATGAAATTACTTGGGTGAAACCCACCTGATCAAGTTGCCTGCATATGAGCTGTTGGTACAAGAAGCCACCCCCTACATAGTTAATGACAACACCGGATTAATAACCCCCCCTTATAGGTCAACAAGGTCAACAAGGTCAACAAGTTCCAGTCAGGGAGTCAAAAAAACAACCCCCCGAAATAATGTGCCTTTCACTCATCCATGAACTAATGTTGCTGGAATTAGCTTGCAAATAAGCACCGATGGAGCATCGATTCTATGGGAATTAGCTGCTTAGTAGCATCCATGAGGGGATCAATTTTGATAAATGTGTTGGACAGTAACCTCCATGAGGGGTTTGTATTGTTTAAATTAGCTTCACACTAGGATCCATGGGGTATCATGGGGTATCAGTTTAAAAAAAAAAAAACAGCTTGGTAATTAGCTGCCATAGTAATTAATCAATGTGCATCCTTCAGGGGGTCAAATTTGATGAACTCAGTTAGTTATAAATTAGTATCCATGAAGGGTTGAACGGCCTGAGTTTGGAGGGAATAGGTGGGAAAGGACCATCAATAAGGCATCAATTTTAGTGAAACCAGCTTGGAATTAGCGTCCATAAAGGGTTAAACAGCATCCATTCTGATGAGATTAGCTGGATATCAGCATCCATGACGGAGTTGTTTTAGCATCCATGAGGGCCCAATTTTTGTGAAAGGGCAATCCATTGCTCTTAATCAGATTTGGCATGAGAAATCCACTAAAATCCATGAAGGTCCCGTGAGCCAACAGGGGTCCTGTGACGCTCTCCATGGGCATTCTGCTCAAAACAGAAGCTCATCAGCTCACACGCAGCTCACCGGCCCACCTCAGCCATTGTTCTGGCATCACTCATCCATCGCTGGCATCAAAATCGAGATCATGGGGACCGGCATATGCTCCAAATGCAGATGGCAGAGCGGATGCCTTGCATGTGATCCCACGGGGCTGGTCGGCTGGAGCCCAGACATTGCCTCCTCTTTCCAAAGCGTAGGTCATCCTGGGCTGCAGCAGGATGTGGTAAGCATGAGAAACATGCGCCAGCAACGAATAAACATGAGATAGGAAAGGGTTAGTAAGTAACCCTGGAAATTGTAACCCTACTTGAAAGTAGAAGAAGCCAACTTGGGGGGTGAAACCCACTATTTAAGGTGGAAAACGCCACCTAATTGATCTTAGTATTGCCCCAAAATCGGGGATGAGCCGGGGTGGGATTGACTTGGGCGGGCTTATTAATCCTAACTTGTCATAAAATTGAACATAGTTGAATGATTAAAAGGAATTTAAAAAGGACAACTTGGACTTTTTTATGGTGGGTAAACCTACCTATCATTCTATCCCATCCGAGTATCTATTATCATAGGGTTGCATTCCGCAACTATATTCTTCTATACAAGATTTCTTTTATAATACCAAAGAAAACGGTAAAAGTAGGTAAGTAGTAAGATCATGGGAAGAGATATGATCAAGTATCCAGTGATATCCAGTAGCCCCAAGCAAAGATAAGCAACATGGGGGTGAAACGCAATTTTTATAGGTACTTGGAGGGTGTAGGTAGATAGGATTGTACTTGGTGGTTCATCCCGCTTAGTAAGTAGGTTGTAACCTTAGTTATGAGTGGGCTAAGTTGGGGCAACGTCCACTTATAAGTGGCTAACCCACTTGCTATCCCAGTTACAGTATACTTGTTCGAAGGAAGTTTAGAAGTCAAACTTCCGACGATATGGACAGATGAAAAAGCAGAGGTGGCAAGAGTCAGCAAAGAGAACAGAAGAAGCAAGAAGCTCAGAGAAGAGAAAGAGTCAGAAGAAGATGCAGGTGCGCGAAAAGGTAGGAAAGTCGCGAAACACTGCGTTTTTCAAATGATTTGTGGCTCCAGAGGATCGAAAAGTAGGCTCGCTAAAGCGGCGGGTGCGGAGCCATCTGGCCAGATGAGAGATGCAACATGGCACGCCGTTGTGGCGCGAAGCACATTTGAAAGTGAAAAAGGTAAAAACACCTCATGTTCCTAGCACTTTTGGCAGTTGCAATGTGGAAAGAGTGCACGCCGTTGTGGCGCGAAGCACATGTTGAAGTCAAAATGTACAAAACACATCATGCTCGAAGCACGTTGGGAAGTTGAGATGTGGAAAAAGTGCACGGTGTTGTGGCGTGAAGCACATTTCGAAGTCAAAATGCACGGGGCACCACATGATCGGTCCACTTTTGGACATTGAAGCGTCATTTTGCGTGGCAGGCACAAGTGATTCTGCACTTTGTCGAAGGTGCGCGAAACGTGAAAGTTTTGTAGCATTTCCAGAAACGATGGCAGGCGGGGGACATTTCAAGAGGATCTGCAAAGATGCATTTCGCGTGGCAGGCACAGTACAAGAGACATGTTCATCAGAGATGTTAGGAGGTCAGGGTGCTGATTTCCTGAGAGGGGTTGCATTTTGGCAAGGTGATTTTGCGTGACAGGTGCAACACTTTGTATGAGCTGGCATCACTTTTCGTGGCAGGCGCAGCACTCTAGACAGATGGAGTGGAAAATTGTTTTTGATAGTGTCAACTTGACAATTGAGGAAGTCTCGCAGAATTCCTTCGTTTTTTTGACGTTGTAAAGTTCAAGCATTGAGGAAATCTCGCAGAATTGCGGCGTTTTGATTTTGTCAAGTTCAATACTGAGGAAGTCTCCCAGAATAGCATCGTTTTCAAGGTTGCAGAAAACACTTCACTACACTACGCTACACACGACAACTACAATACAAATAGAAATGCGAATGCAAATGCAAATGTTCACATGCAAATGCAAATGCTACACTACACTACAACTACAACTACAACCACAACTATAACTACAACTACAACTACAACTGCGCTACACCACACTACGTCTAGCAGTTGTGGGCGAGTTGACCACTGCAACCGTTGCAACCACTCCAAAAAACACAACTCCAACCACCTTTCGGTCCATCAGTGACTTTGCTCTGCCATCCATGCATCACAACAACTCACCTCTCCTTTAGCGTCCTATCCCTGAAACTTCCGCCACTTGCTTGTGCGGTACTACTGGTGCAAGTACCTGGTGTGAAACGCCAATTTTATGTAATACTAGTTGGTCTATTTAGAAGTGGCGTTATAACCCACTTATAGGTACTTGGATGAACCACCACGTAGACCGCTTAGAAGCTGCTGTGCCCCTGGACCCGCAGGTTTTCGATGCAATTCTCGTACCTGGAGCTGGTCAGGGAGCGGTATCCGGGTATCCACTGTTTGCCTATATCCTTCTTCAATGGGGGTTTCCTAAGTCATGGGGGTACCCCAAAAGGTATGGTTTATAGTATATAGCGGAAAATCCCAAACAAAAACGGATGATAACTGGGGGTACCCCTCGTTTCCGGAAACTTCCAAATGGTGAGAACTGAGGAACTGTTTCGAGTTTCTCAACCAAACGATAGTTGCTTAATTGTGGATAATTGTGGTTCACCAATAGTCAATTGAGCCATTGCACATACCCTTGGGTATGAAATTGTAGTTATACCAACTTGTTTTTTTGGAGATGATTATGTTGTTTGGGAATCCTATCCAGTATTTCACGAGATGGGATAGGGGTATTTTTTTAATGGTTTAGATGATTCTTTGTGGTTAACCATAGTCAATTGATGTGTGTGTCTGAAATAGGGTATAAATGGCCATTTTGATAAACCATGTGTGTTCAGAAATAGTTCTTGGTATACCCCCAAACATGTATTCATCCAGAAAATGAGCATGAACCGTTCGATGTGGGAATTTACATTTTTGGGCAAAACGCATGCAATTCACTTCACTTCGAATTCAATCATTCCCACCTTTTTTTTTCTGGGACCGGTTCATAGGTCATCTGACAGTTAAAATAAACGCACGCCAAATAACCGCAACCTCACAAAATATGTTCCATGTATGCTGAATGCTGCACTTCAAATTACATGACTGCCTGACTCAATAAAACATTGTGTGAATGTGTAATTACAAAGGAAACTATATGTATAAATGTAATATATTGTCTATATATACATAGCCGTACAAGGCGCGACCAAAAACGGGATTAGATTGGTAGGAATACGACAAACATCACCCACATTTTCTGTAGGTATCTTTGAGGTGCAGCTGGGTGTATTAATGCACCGTGGCAATGGCAATAAGTTGGGCTGTGGGGCCGCTAAAACTATGGTTGCATTTCCATACATTTCCACTTATAACCGGAAGTGTACCCCGAATTGTTGGGTTGTAGAATGTTGTAGCCATAAGATAGTGCCTTCCCATTACAAGTTGTACAAAGGATGGCGATGGCACAGGCAATCACCCCAGCCTGCTGGCTGAGGCTCATTCACATGAGTGGGGACTATCCAATGACTGAGTACCCTGTGAAGGTTCGAGTGATGCACATTTGTTTCTCAGATGCAGCGGCACTGTCAGTGGCACATGTTGGCTCCCAACTTCTTGCAAGTAGCAGGTCCACGCATCCAAACCGTTTGTTTTTTGAACCAATCTTTCTGTGCGAACAAACATGATAAGCAGATGAAGTCCATCTTGGTGAAGCGTCAAAGATTGAAACATGGTGTTTGAAGGTTTCAACATTTGAAGGTTTCAAAATGACTCAAACACCTGACATAAAACATCATAAAACCAAATGCTGAAGGTGTTTGAGTCATGGTTTTATCTTCATGACGGATCGGGGCTGGTTGACTGGATCGGGGGCTCCAAATTTCGCTGCAATCTTCTTGCTTCGCAACCTTCCTTTGTTTTGGTGGAAAGCACCTATGGCAACTATGAATTAATAATCTTAGAACTTGGAATATGGTCCCCCTATACCTATGGTATATAACTATAGTAACTATATAACTGTGGTTATGGCATACTATGGTTGGTTGGTGGTTTGGAACATTTTTTGTTTTCCCATATATTGGGAATAATAATCCCAACTGACTAATATTTTTCAGAGGGGTTGAAACCACCAACCAGATCAAATTTGCTGAACATGATTTTCACAACCATGTGACTTTGCTGTTTTGCAAATTGATTGAACGAAGCACCTATTTTTCAAATCAGTTCCAGCAAGTAAGTGGTTCATAAGTCCCTCACTGGAGTCCTACTATAGAGCCTAACTACGGAATTATTCTATACCATCATTTTCCGATAAGTCGTTCGATAGAATTATAGTATCATGCCGCATGCCTCTGACTTGATGTACCCTCCTTATCCGGAAATATTCCAGGTATCTAATGTAATTGTCTTGTACCGAAGGATTACGTCATATTAATATACATCATAATACATTATACTTACACATATAATCATATATTTGTTTTATGATTCATTCTATATAAAAAACTATCTTTGAATTCCAACCACAAACCGCCATCTCACCTTTCAATCCTCTCAAATCCCAATGTTTGCCAATCCTCTCAAATCACAATGTTTGCTGCATAAATCACCACATGTAAATCAATTTCCCAGTTTTTCCTAGTTCTCTCCCGATGTTTATCTCATGTTTGCTCCTTACTTCACATTTATCATCAGTTCAATAATCCATTTTCCCCTTGATTTCCCAATTTGTCTCCATCTTTCCCACGTTTTTCGTTCCCTGGTTGCGGGTTTTCTTACCACCCGTGGCTGCCACCGTTTCCGGCGCCCGAGTTTCGCTCTTCTCGGCCTGGGCCTTCGTCACGATGCCGGCGGCCATGCTGGCGGCGGCCTTCCACGATGCCCTGGAGAAACGGAGCCTGGTGCAGGCGAAGCGAAGGAAGGAGGTGCCGGGCGGGTCCGGGGTGGCCTCGGCGCTGGGTCCTTTCTACCCTTATAGGATGTTCAAGCCTGTGTTGATATGAGCATTTTTTCGTTTTCATGCTGTTCGAAGCCCAATTTGGCTTCAATGCGACACCAGCAACAACTTCAGTAGTGTTCCAGGG
>Ga0126342_10011455_pt1 | contig 15847 bp, 5 predicted proteins | sample Cyp1metagenome_FD_92528 | JGI IMG/M metagenome (GOLD analysis project Ga0126342, IMG submission 92528) | Coral microbial communities from Lord Howe Island, Old Settlement Bay, Australia - Cyphastrea 1 metagenome | ecosystem: Host-associated > Invertebrates > Cnidaria > Coral ... | reverse complement strand
TTTGAAACAATGAGGAAAAAAAGGCTATGAAGTGCTGCTTCGCAGTAGTTTGGAACAATGCAAAATGAGGAACGTCAAAAAACATTGAGTTTTTTGCTGAAAATCCCATTTCGTGCCACGGCCTTCTATCAAGCGTGTACCTAGTTAGCCACCCAACTTTTTGGCTTTTTGGGTTAACAAAGTTGAACCACTGCCCACTGTGGCTATATCGTTTGGTACCCTTTGGCAGTAAAAACAGTATGGCCAAATGACGCGCGTGCTCCAAACCATTTTTTTGGGTGAGGGGTAGCCAAGCATATCTGAAGACACCAGCATATCTTCTCAGATTCACCAGTCATATCCTTTCTCAGATTGAACAAGATGTGCGTATGTCTGGACTCAGAGCCTTTACAGTAATTATATGCCTTTGTATATATATATATCCTAAGATTTGACCGTCTAAACCATCGGCTTCATTGGTGACTAATTGTTTTCAGATCAAATGTCTCCCCGAAAAAAGTACCGTACCGATTGTCTGTATATCCAAAGTTCAACCTCAAATCTCAGAACACATATCTCAGTTGTCCGAGATTGGGGGAAACTGCACCGAAATGATTGTATATAACTGGTTGGTGGTTGAGCCTACCCCTCTGAAAAATATGAAAGCCAGTTGGGATGATTAATCCCATATATTATGGAAAATAAAAAATGTTCCAAACCACCATCTTTATCCATCTTTACCCAACGCGCTGCCTCAGTAAACGGAAACAGCACTTGTCACTGCGTCCACGCACCTATGGCCTGGGAAAAGAGTTTCCACTAGGCACCGGCAAGCTGTCCATTGCTTTGCTTTGTCTTCTAAAAGGGGAAACAACAAACTGAGCAATCCATTGATCAATATAATCAAGCCTTTGTTGAGGCCAAGGCAAAGCTAAGCAACCAGCATGCATTGCAATCATGAAGCTCTTTGGCCTATGATACCCAGATCGGACAGGAATGCAGCCGTGACGAAGAGTTTCATGGAGGACCTTTCCGAACCATTTCGTCCGCAATTTGAAGCCAAAGGAAATCAAACTTTGATGATGTACGTCTGCACCATCACACCAGTCCGGAAATTTCAAAGGACCTGGCTCACCTGTGGAAATAGCAAAATCAATGTAAAGCTGAGAGTATGAAATCCAAGCCATCGGAGCAGTCGGCTCCTGCAACACTTCCCAGAACCACTGCATCAATTTAAGGACAATGGACTTCCCATACCACCGAATAGCGCCAGGCGGCTGACATGGCACTGGAGGCAGACCACCCCATGCAAAATCAATACGATCAGGCTGCGGCGTAGGCACACATGGCTCATCAGTAACACCAGCTTCATGCCTGACAACCATACGGCCTACCTGCAACAGCACAGTACGGATTTCAGCATTCCAACCATCAATGAGGGTACATGCTTGCACATGGCGCGCCAAAAGTTGCCAAAACTCCGGTGGCCTCAGTTGATTGGCTTGCACTGCAATTTTATCTGCAAGGGAATTATTCCTAAAGCACCACTCCTCAAATGGAGAAGAGGCCTGGTGTCTGCTGGTGTGCGCAGCAACTTTAGTGATTTGAATGGCATCCCCAGAACAGGCAATCAACGCATCAGCAATGGCATTCCACAAATCTGCGTTAGGTGAGTTACTCTTAACCTTGGTCCCTTGAAGAACTCGCCGGAGCCGTCGAACCACTGCCAAACAGTCAGACCAAATCATAACCTTGACACCATGAAAGGCTGCGAATTTGATGACCCGCACCACTGCATACAACTCAGCCCGCACCGACGTTTGTCGCAAGCCAGGAAGTGGGCCAGAGTCTAATACCTTGGATGGTCGCTCATCTGCAAAGGCGAGCACAACTGCAAAGGAGGCAAACCTCGCTGCAGGATAGTTAGGGTTAAAACAACTACCATCAGTGAAACACTGGAGTTGCTGTGGTACAACTGGACTTGTTGGGATGTCAAGCTGCGGCAACTTGGCAAGGTAGGAGTACCACTCAACAGTTGTAGTAGGTCTAAGAGACCATCCATGACAAACTGCACTTTCAGGAAGGTCAGGGACGGACTCCCATAATTGCTGGCTAACATGTGCACGACAAGTCTGAAAAGCAGGACAGACCCAGAAACGGTGAAATCTGGAGTCGGAGCAGCTGCAATATAAGCAAACATCGGATGCAACTTCCTGACAATGGTGTTTACCATCTTGAGTGATGTGGGCCCCATTCAATGACTTCCTCATCAGGGCCTGGTCACTTACATTCAAAGACTGGAGCCACCTGCGAGTACTAACTGGGTCAATCTGATCTAAGTCAGCAAGGCCAGGCCGATGCCTGACATTGGCAGACACAAATTTCAGCCAGGACCACTCCGTTCGCCAGAGCAACTCATCAAGACAAATGTCAAAAAGTGAAAAACAGCCAAAGTCATCAATACAGAAGCCGTCAAAATTGACATGCCATCCAAGAAGTTGCAGCCGACCCAACAAAGTAGCAGAAATACCGTTGGCCATAACATTGGAATCACCTCGCACCAAGGCCTGAAGGGCTGGCAATACTACATCAGCAATACCACAATCCCTCACAAGTCGAAATGTTTGCACCAACGTCCAAAATTGCGGATCTGTCTGGGGTTTCTCACACAAGCCAAGGTGCACAATTGAACTGCAACCTGAGCCATCTGCCTGAAGGCTTTTCATCGCCGAGGCACGCAACATCTTAAAGGTTTGGTTGGCAACAGTGGTGGCAGCAATGGCATGAAGTGCTCTCGGCCATGCTGCACATCGCAGAGCACGAACTTTAACCCTATAGGGCGCTGCAGACAGTCTCAGCTTAGGCCACAAGCTCTGGAGAGAAGTAATCCGAGCCATTTGAATGGCATTTGTATGCTTGCGGGTGGTTTGGACATGCGCACCCAAGACACGACAACTATCCTGGACCTGGAAACCTTGGGAAAGCAAACTCTTGCGTCCAGCACTACAAACCGACCAAGTGAACGTCTTTTTGGAATCAAGAAGCAAATCCACTGCATCAGTAAAAGCACTCAAGCAAGAGTAAATGCCAGACATCAGGGATGGTGACGTCGTCAAAACCGTCCAATCATCAACATACGAAATAGGCTGACACAACGGAAAGAAATGCGAATGCCACAGATGGAAAAGTATGTCAATGATAACCATGCCAACACATGAAAGGCCATCCCCTTCAGGCAGCCCCGTCACACTGAACACTGTCTTTGTTAGGTTAGGGCCCAACTGAAACCGTCGCCCAACCTGTGCAAGGGCCCCTGCCCAACCACGCAAAACATGAAGGGGTATGCCGAGCAGAGCAGCAGCTTCAATCACAACTAATCTGGGAATGTGGTTGAAGGCTTTTTGAAGGTCCGCAATGAGGCCAGTCAGTGCAACCCCATTGGCAATGGAGGCTTCCACTGCCCACAGTAATTGGCTCCAGACTTGACCGGCAAAACATGAAGGTCTGCTCCCATAAAGCGTGTCAGGCAAGACAGAAGTCAAATGCTTCATGATGGCATGGGAGTAAAATGAACCCCAAACTCTATACAACATACCAAGCACAGTAATGGGTCGATAATCCATGACGGTTCGCGGATCACTAACCTTGGCAAGACATGCAACTTTACCTTCAAGCATTTGGGAAGGCCAGGAACCAGTTGTTTCAATTTCATCAAACATGGTACACAAATTCTGGAGGGCTTCATTCGGCAGGCAACGAAGGTCAGCAACCGAAACTCCATCCAGTCCACCTGCTGAGGCAGCCTTCTTTGTGGCAATAACCCACGACAAGGAAGTGGGATTGAGAGAAGGCAAGTCCATAGCAACACATGGCAACTTGGCACGAGCAAAGGAAAGGATAGTGTCCCATCGGTTGGTTGGAACATCCCGATGGCGATCCCATCGTTCTTTCCAGGCATCAATAAAGGCAGTTGCCAGCTCATCTTTGGCACCGGTACATTTGAGCTGGGAAACAGTACTACCAACTTCACAAGGCGAAATTGATTGAAGCCAAAAACAGTCATCCGTAACATGTATTGGGGCCAATTGGACACCTTGACACCAGATGGGAAGGGAGTTATGCCAGGGTTGAGGAGGGTCAACAACAATGGACATATCCTCAGGTCGGACATCAACAATCTTGGCCTTCAGGGGCTGGAGCAAGTAATCAACACCATTTTCAGGCCCTGCTTTCAAGTCACGAAAGATTTGGTTGGGGTTTTTGGCACGCCTAAGTTTAGCATACTGCTTAGATGTGCGGCAAAGCTCAGACTCTAAAGCCCGGACTGCTAAAGCAACGGTCTCAAAAATCTTACATGCAAAATCATACCCCGGAGGAAACCATGGAAGCAAGCTTGGCGCACCATGAACACGGCACTCACACGTCAGCCACCACTGGCAAAAACCCCCTTGAAAGCCTTTGGCCCGGATAATTGATGCCCAAAGATTGGCTGCATGGGTACCATGGGGATCACAATGTTGAACACATCGCATGTAAGACTGCAGGCGTCTAACTTGGCGGATCCACTGAACATGTCGCCAAGAAGCACCAAAGAAATGGGGTTGAAAATCCCCTTGACGCCCAACCTTCATAGGAGATCGAAGACCAGGCCGAACAGCAGTAACCCTGGTGGTCTTGGCCCTGCCAAGCATTGACTTTTGCACTGGAAAAGGCAAACGAGCAGCAGCTGTAGTTTCAAAGTGTTCCCACAACTGCATGTACTTGGAATCAATCGAACCCTCAAGTTTGTCCCAAAACTCAGCATCAACTCGCCAATGTGGCGGCCAAGGGAAGGCAATGGGTCGCCTCCAAATATCATGTGGCACCACGTGTTTGAGTCTCTGAAAGTGCCCTTGGACCACGGAGTGGTCCGGCCATAAATCATTGAGCACTGAAACATGAGTAAGCAAATCTTGGAGTTCTCTGGATATGAAGCAAAAATCCTTCCTTGTTTTGGATTTGCAAGTTGGAACAGGTTGTATGCCCCAGCGATCCTCCGCAACATCTTGGAGATCCCTAAAACCAGCCTGTTGCAACAAGTCAAAAACAGGGAGTTCACCGTGAGACACATTCCAATCGCCAGCTATGACCCTGGGCCCAGTGGAAAGATAGCCCACCGTGGAGACCACGGCTTGAAGCAACGCCTCTGTGTTTGCTAACCTGGAAGGATACAGCTTACTGTCAGGTTCACCATAAACTACACCCCCTGTTAACCAGAGGTCATCAACCAGTGTTGTGAAGACCATCGCTCTGGAGGACCGACTGATGGCAGGCGACCAATCTTGCGGAACCTGACGCACTGGAGTTCGAGAAAGGACTCCAACCCCTTTCCAGCAGCCAGCATTGTCATTTGTATCCGGCACAGGAAATCCACCAAGCATCGGCTTAAAGGGGCTTCGAGAAAACTTCAAACTGGTGTTGAAAGATTGAAGCTCACGAGAGCTCAAATGAGTTTCACTAAACATCCACACATCACCATGGGCCATTTGGGAGGCAACATATGGACCTTTATTGCGAAGGCCAGTGGGATTGGCAATGCCCAGGACAAACTCAGCAGCAAAATCGGCATTGGGAGGGCCCGGATTTAATGCTTCCCCAATCCGGGCAAAACTAAGCAACACAAAAAGAGCAACCACCCTGGTGGGCAGGGAGGTTAACTGTGCAGCATGACGACATGATGCACGAACCCCATGAAAAACGGGCCACAGAACTATGTAGAAACAACTCAGCAAAAACCACATCATGGTAACGCTAAGGGCACCACACAGTTCAAGCCCTCCCCATCACTCATTGTCATCTCGAGGTCGCTTCGAGAGGAGACCTCTGATTTGTGCCAGTTGCGTTTCGAACATGGCTTGCATGTTCTGATGCTGTGATTCGATCTGTCCCTGAAGCTGCTGCGACTGTACATTCAATTGCGTCTGCAATGAGGAGACATTCTGATTCTGCTGATGCGAGAACTCTTTGAACTGAACATCCATGTTGGACTGCTGATGCATGAGCTGCTGTACTTGCCCTTCCAACACGACCAACCTGTCAGGTACGTCATCCTCCATTGATTGAGGCATTTTAGCCATCACAGCGGCTTGAATCCTCGACTCCATCTGGTGCATGCTTTCCGAGGCGCCAGGCACACAAGCTGAGGCATTGGTGGACGGTTGGAACTTGCTCCAAGGGTCGTGCCGGGACCATGGGTCCTCATCTTTCACAGCTGGACCTCCTCCGCATAAGGCCAAAGTGGCAGGAGAGGCAATTGGCTTGGCAGGTTCAACACGATCGGCATGTTCACCAGGTCTGTGCTTGGAGATCAAGATTTCACCATGGTTCGTATATACGATGGAGCTGGGAGGCTCTTCAACAGCCTGGATGAGCCACATGACTCCACGCCCAGGTTGGGGACTGGCAGGCTGAAGCGGTTTACACTGCCAATTTGCAAGTTTCATGGCACGGCTGATTGCCTGACGATCAACACCAAAAGGAAAAGGCCCTGCAATGAACTGAGTCCTGGCTCCCTGTGGCAGAAACAGGGTGTCTGGTCGGACTACCTTATGGATCTCATGTGCCTGGTCAGCGTGCACTCTCAATCCACGTCGATCACCAATGCGGGCCAACCCAGTCACTGCAGGATTGGTTTGCTTAAGGTGCAACAGTTCACGATGAGAAAGCTTACCTGCCCAAACAACCATGTATTCCTGGAGGACTTGGGTTCCATCAGCATTCCGAGGCTCAACATAGGCACCAGCGCACCCACTCAAATTAAGGACACGCTCCAAAAGACAGGCTGGAATTCTGACCGATACACAAAAGATGTCAGCCTTCGTCGCTTCAACTGGCTTAAAGCCTGTTTTCATGAATTGTCGCTTCCACAGGTCAAGGATGGGTTCACGGATTGGCAAATCTTCTTCATTGTGCCAGGCAGCACATGCACATCCCGAAGTCATACACCGCTTCAAGACAGGAAACATGTGGACAAGAGACTTGACAGGACCCTTAACAAAGTCATCCCAATCGGCAACTTCATCACGAAACACCATGATCCGAATGGTTCGGACATCAGGAGAATCCAATGAGACCAATGAACCACCTGCAAACTTGGATACAGGATGAGATCCAATCTGGACCAAGGTAGCCTCAGCAAGAACAGGCTCATTGTCAACGGTGCACCGACAAGGGACCACAAGACGGCATTGAGGCAGCATGGAATGCAATTGCACATCAGCCCTATGGAAGATGACCAAAGCCAAAGGTTCTTGAGAAACAATCTTTCCCGCTTTCAAGTAAGGTTCCGCCTCCTGAAGTGTCATGAGCACAAAACCTCTACTGATGGGACCAATTTGTGTGGTGCTAATCTGAGACAAAACAGCATCACCAGACCGGAATGTGCCATCCAGAACGCTTAACTTCGATGGATCCAGCTCAGTCGGGACTGGAAGGCCTGGCACAGTTCTGTCTTTCTTACCTTTGGGCACCACTGGCTTGCCTTTATTGGCTGCAACACTGGCTTCAAGTTCAGAAGGCAGGACAAACTTGAACTGTACATTGTTGGCAAGAGCTTTCAATTGTCGCCATGGATTTTTGGTTTGCAAGGCTTGGATCAAGGATTCACTACCAATGGCACGAATCGCCTGGGCAGCACGTTGCTCAGCCAAGTCAGCAGGCACACCATGACCACACAGTTCAGTGGAAAGCGACTTCACCAGAGCTCCAGTTCCACCGGTTCCCCAAACAATTGGACAAAAACACGTGGAGCCTTCATGCATGGCCTGGACGAAGGATGCTCTCATGTTAACTCGCATAGTGTCCAGTTCCTCAATGGAGGTAGGGAGGTCAGAACCCAGCAAAATGTGAGCCAGAAAGGCCAAGGCATGGGCACCACACATGTCATGAGTCGGGAGACCATTGGGTACTCGGTGAATGACCACTTCCTCGAAACCAAGATGGAGTCCAAGCCATCGCAGCTTTCCATCAAAGATGTCGTAATCAACAATGTCATCAAATGTATGGACGACCAAGATCATCCCACCTGGAACAATCCAAAGCGGCAACCAATGATCCCCTTCCAAAACAATGCCAACAATCTGATGGCCAAGTTGCTTCACCTGAGGAAAACTACCACACCACTTTTCAGTCAGAATGTGACCAACGCTGTCCCAACTGAGGAAGTTCAAACTTTCAAAGCAAATAACATCAGGTTTTCGTTCCTGACTTGACGCCTGTTGCTTGAAACGTTGGGATTGCAGGGCAAATAAGTGAAACCGAATCTCATCATCACCCATGGCATTTCCATGCAGTCGAAAAAGATCGATCCTGTCATCAATTGGAATGCAAACATGAGTGCTAACCTGCCCCACCGAGCTGGGAGGAGGAAACCCAGGGTCTCGCCCTGAGGAAGATTCACCAGGTTCATTGGTGGGGGATTGCTCTGACCTCCAAGATTTTTCTGACTGCTCAGACCCCTCAGCATCTCCTGATGCCCAAATCCATGGACGTGGCACACGTTGAACATACTGGAGCATTTGAACAAATTGGTGTCGAAACAGGGCATGGGCACCCCAGGCAGCAGCATACGTGGTGATCTTGGGGACCTGAAGTAGGCGGTGCTGAATGAAATTGATAGCAATGGCGCCACAGACAGAACGACAGCTATATCCACGTGCTTCATGATCAAAGGTGATCTCTTGAAATCCAAGTGCCACAACAAGGCGATGAAGAACATTCACCAGTTTTGGGGCAATCCATTGATCAAAGTCACTGGTGATGATGCAAACTGCAGTGCCAGCAGGAACCAAAATGACAGGAACCCAGTGGTCATCAATGCGAAAAACACCAAAAACTGTGATCTGAAGCTCAACAATTTCGGGATGGGACCAGGCCCAACTCTCACCAGAACAAGACTGTGGATCAAGCCAAGTGGAGCAAACCAAGGGATCCAAATCAAATGCAGGGCCGGGCAGACGACAATCAGGACAGCTTTGAATCTGTCGACAAAGGCATTGAAGCTGAAAACGAATTTCATCATCTGCCCAAACTCCGTACTGAATCGGCAAAATCGACAATCTGTCATGAGTCAGCATAACCTGATGGCGAATCAACCACAGAGCCATGGGATCAGGGATGCATGGTGGTGGAGTAGCTAGCATCTGCCGGGAATCCATCCTCAAAAGCTCAGAAACCTGCGATGAGAGGGAAAAGGAACCACATCGAGGAGGCCGGACGCCAATGTCAAATGGTCCACGTCCATCTGTTTCACAGGTAAAAGGGGAGAGGCCCAAAACACACGAAATGGTTTCCCATCCAGGAGAGTCAGTGCTCATGTCACTGCTTGCATGAACGGGCATTATAGGGAGTGGCCCGCATTCCCATGAAGGCTGTGGCATAGGAAAGGTTCCTTCAACACCAGTAGGCAATCTAGGGAGTGGCCTACATTCCCGAGAAGACATGTCAGCTGGATCCGAAACTGGTGAATCACCCTCAGTATCTCCACTGCCCCAAATCCATGGGCGGACAACAAACTCAGTCAGTGCCACTGCTTTGGCAAATTTGTCCCTAAGGGTCGCATGAACGGTTTCAGCTTCAGAAGGGGAAATGGGCAACATTGCACCATGAACCACGTTATGAAGAAAATGAATAGCCAACGCACCACATCGGCCAGACATGAAGAACATGCGATGCTGACGATTAATAAGGGTAGTGGAGAAACCCAAGTGCTCAGAAATCACTTCAAGAACATGATTCAATCTCCCATGCTCATGCTGCGGGGCATCCCAAGTGAAAATGTTGGCATGGGAACCGCAGGGCACAATCTGAAATGGAATCCAATGACCATCAAGACATCCAATTCCAATGACTTGAATCTTCTTGTCACGAACCTCAGAGTGAGAACTGGCCCACTGGGCAACCGAAAAACCCCGATCATGCAACCAGGAAGTCATAAGGATGGGGTCAACAACCAATGGCAAAGTCACCGCATCACCGGGGTTGCATGACTGTTGCAAGTGGAGCAAAATCTGATTCAAATGAAAGGAAATCTCATAATCAGACCACAATGATTGCTGCACATCAAGTAGTTTCACCCGGTCACTGGATTTCAAAAGCTGACAGCGCAAGGAGGCAAGCTTGGCAGTGGACTCCACACTTGGGACGGTCAATCGCAAAAACTGCTGTTCGGTCAGTGCCAACAGGGCATTGGCATTTCCTAGCAAACCTTGACCAGGGGGACAAGTCAAGCTTGAATCATAATGCTCAACCCCAACCGAAGGTGGGGACTCTGCAGCAGTTGAGTCAGGCAAAGTGGCATTACATCCTTGGATCCCATCAACCCTTGGTTCCTCGGGCAATTTCGGGAGTGGCCCGGATTCCCCAGACACATCCACTTCCAATTGAGGCACCGCTGGTGGGGTAAAATGGATCGTTTCATCATTGCATGCAATCAAGGCACCTGCACTACCGGCACCAGTGAGACTGGAAGTGGCAAGGACTCCTTCAGATGGAAAGCACTGACCATCAGGCCCACGAGCAAGAAACACTTGAATTTGTTGACCTCGTTCAATGATCACATCAGGTGAGATGAATGAACCCAATCCATCAGAAATGGTTGAAACACGGAAGATCCCATTGAGTTTGCCATGAGCATTCAGAAAATCAGCAACGGTGGAACCCGCAACAAAACCAAAATCCAAACAGCTTCCATCAGTATCTATGAGGGTAACGGTGGATACCCCAACACTCAAGGAAAAATCACCTTTGGGATCGCAAACCATCTCATCCAACCAAGGGGTCTCAGGTTCATCAATGGGAGGTAAAACCCACCGAGGATCAGGTCGACAACATGACCGAATGACATGATCTAAAACTGCGGCAATGGTCAAATCCTGGCAAGGCAAATCTGGCCAAGTGGACGGATGCACAAGCTGGGAAATGGAAAACTTGGGAAATTCATGCCAAAAGCTAACCAGCTCACGCAAGGTAGCATCGGTAAGCATACACTCATTGCAAGGCCATGTCAATTGACATCGCATGAGCAGCCAAGAGCGAAAAGCCCATAATTGCGATTCAGGGGAGAACTGGCATTCACCATGATACATGTGATCCAACCTGGTAGTGACAAAACTGAGCACCCATGCTGCCTGCAAAGGACTGGCAATTTGTCCAACCCCTGAAAGTGTCAGTCTCACATTTAGGCCAAAATCAACTGTACAATCCATGGCATTGAGTGCTAAGGCTTCATTCGGATGTACATGGCGGATGCCAGGTGAAGGCAAGACATCAGACCGACTCTGGACCAAAAGACCAAAGAGACCTTTCTCAGCAAGTCGACGTTCAGACAAGGCATGACTGCGACATCCACAAGGACAAGCTCTCAATTAAGAGCCCCATGCATGCAGCGCTGTTGGAGCAATGCCCTCAGAGGACAAAAGGTACCTGGAATAAGTATCATCAGAAATCCCAAAGGAAGAGCATTCAATCTGATCTAAACTCAGAGCCAGTTCATCTCTAGGGTCCCATCTGGAAATATATGGAATCAAACATTTCACAGTCGTCAAGTCTTTCAGGGTAGGCCATGTCGTCAATCCCAAATTTCCAAGGAAAGGGTCATACAACAACCACCATGTTCGAGATCGCCTGCAAGGCCAGACATCATGCAAATGAAGGTCAACTTGCTCCTGATGAAAACCAGTAACCTGCAAGAAATGGCTGATAGCTTGCATGACAAATGGGTCATCCTTTGCCGGCGTAACACACTCTAGCAAAACAATTCGCACTTGCAAAAAGTAGGCTGCTTTGAGGGTTTTGGGGAGCGATTGTGCACGGGGATCTTGGCCACCACGTCCATCACCCAATGAGCTAAACGGTTGGCAATTGAAACCAGCACTCAAAATTTTGGCGCCATCAGCCCGAATTCCAATTTGCTTGATCACATCAATATCTCCCAAGTCCCCTACAATCACCTCAGCATCAGAGTGGCGACTGTGGAGTCCAGTCATGTGAGCATTTGCATCTACTGCAACCGTGGTGTTGATCCCAACAGCTTGAGCTCCATGAGCGATACCGCCTATGCCACAGCATCCGTCAATCATGCTTCGCATGTTCTGCCAAGAGGGACATGAATGGCACAGAACTTTCGTGGAACTATCACATCCAAGCCTGGGAATAGGAAATTGTTTGCCCATGACCGCATCACATAAGGTGTAGGTAGAGAAACCACCTTCCATCAAGCCAGAAAACAGGCATTTCACACCAGAATGAGAAATTCTGACCAAATGAGCTTCGTGTGTGGGATCGAAAACCAACAGTGACACAACCAGGGAAATATGAGCTCCATCATCAACAGCACCAATATCCATGGGGTACCCCGAAGCCATGGCAAATCAGGAGGGAACGAATCAGCCCAATGTTCAGTGGTGCCGGCCGTACCAGCTGGGAGGAATTTGGGCAACACGGCTGTTCCAAACCACCAACCAAATAAGCATATAACCCCACACTTGGGACCCTTGGGACCCTTGGGACCCTTGGGACCCTTAAGGGACCCTTGGTTGGACTACATCCACCGTTCAACCGCCGGACCGCTCCTGCACGTCTGCAGTGGCCACTCGAAGCAGGGAACGCTTGGAACGTTTGGAGCGCTTGGACATGCCCGCCGTCAAGCCCAACAAGGACCCACCTGGGCAGCCCGACGTTGGGTCAAGGGGTACACATCAACCGTTTCGATATATCATACTTTTCGATATATCATACTTTGACCTAGACATCCAAAAAAAAACTTGAAGCCATCGGATATACTGCACAATTAAATCATACATATATGTATATATAATATACATACCTCATATATATATATATATATATTATAAATATAATATAATATATATATATATATATATCAGTATGGGGATGGGTCAAAACCTATTATTGCATATGATCACCATATTACGGGAAGAACCATCCATTGGGTACCATCTATAAGATATTATAAGATTATATAATGATCTAATTTCATACTCATCTTCGCATTGAGGCCAAAAGTTCCCTGTTGCCCATTGGTGTTTCACCAGTCACCCAAGGGGCCCATCACGGCTGCGGAGAAAGTTTTGGCATCTCCATCATTGGACACCGGCTGTTGGGTCACACCTTGGTTCCAAATGGCTGTGTCAATGGAGGACTTATGGCTACTGTATTGATCAGAAAATGATGATAAAGCATGATTGTTTGTGAGGCTCGATTTTCAGACAAAGCCTTAAATCATCTTAAATCGACAGTTTGAAGGAAACCCCAACATAAACATGGATAAAAAAAATTGGGCGAGCTGCTGGGCTTGACAAGACGTTGCACGTGAGTCATTGATGGCTGCGCGACAAAGGCAAGACCTGGCTGCTACAAGGTCGGAGCCCCAGTTACAAGTTAGTTTATAACCTATATCACCCTAAACCCTATAGATATACCCATAGGATCCATGTATGCTATATATGGTAACATTTACCATCAATATACCCCAAATGTTAGCATATATACCAGCACCATAGATCCTATGGGATATGATATAACTTGATATATATAAATAGCATAACCATATATTAATATGGTTGATCCATTATAGATAAAAACCAAGCCAGCTAACGGAAAAAGGGGGCCCCAGCTGTTTTTTGTGAAGCTATGCAATTCACCAGGTGATGACAATCTGCGTATTTTTGCTAAACCCTTTGCTAAATGTAAGCTGTCGACGGAAAATCATGTGTATACATATATATATATATATGCATATATATATATATACATACATATAATGTATATAATATTATCATGATTATCATGCTCATCTTCATATACTACCATCTTATGCAATATCTCTATGGTCATTCTATTCTATCTATACCTGATTTTCCAATGAAAAATGCTGGAGCTGGCGCCTGGTTCGGTCATTGCTGCCATGGACACCTGGCAGGGACCACCATCTCGACAGGAAGAGTCGGACAAAAAACATCTGGAAATCAAACCTGGCAATTGAAAATCCGATACAAATGGAGGTGTAGAGGTTTTAACCAATATTAACTCTGTAGTTCTTAATTTTGAGCAAAAAAACAATTAAAGGATATGTGATATGTTTTTCAATCTATAAATGGCAGATTTTTTTGAACCAGGTGTAAAGTTAAAACTCTATAAATGATAAATTGTCCAAGTTTGATGACACAGGATGGTTTTTGTTGGGTCCCCATCTTAGATGCTGATTCCCAGCTTTCCAACTTTGGGATTGTTGAAGACCAATACCAATACCCCGATTTGGTTAGGCCTCCCAACATGAACAAAGGGGTATACGGTATACGGATTAGCAAGGTAAAGCACCATGTTTCGTATATATATATTGCCTCAGTGGTCACTGAAAGGATTGCACCCAGCACCATTTTGGTCACGGGGGATGTCAGCTGCATTTGATTCGCATCTTCTTCGCTACGTCCGTTCCGCCGTTCCGATTCTCCCAGGGATGGTTGTATCACATGGTCCTGATAATCATTCCTCCGAAGCCAAATGTGTTGTTGTTGGTTAGTATATTACAAAATTATATGTATAATTAGTATAATTATATATATATATATATATATATTATATATTATATATATATCCCATAGGATCCATGTATGCTATATATGGTAACATTTACCATCAATATACCCCAAATGTTAGCATATATACCATACATGGATCCTATGGGTATATATCGGATATATCCTTTTCCCCACTCGAGGCAACAGGTTGAATTGCGAAACTACCCGTTCATTTGTCTTCCCCGTGAGAATAAAGCAAAATGTACCCACCTGTTCACCAATTCCTAAAACAAACCAACTTGCAGGAAGTTCCGCTTGCCTGACTCTGGCTGGACATAGCGCTCTCCAGTAGCGGTTGGCGTTCTCTCAGGGTTTTGGTTACAAAATCGGCTGCGGCAAATTTGGATCTCATGAAGATCTTCACCATGCAGGCAGGCCCAGATCAAAATGTATCAAAATGTTATATGATATTATATGACAAAATCACCTGGCACATCTTTCAATTGGTACCAGAATATATCAGAATATCATTGAAAGTTGGCCATGAATCAGTGAATTTGTCGCCAAGAAATGAGCTTTTCACATCAGTCTTTTGTGCAACGATACCATGGGGCCCATATCGATTCTCAAATTTCTCAACCAGCGCAATCATCATGATTTCAAGGGACCGATTTCATCCTCATCATCATAATTCACCAACATTCACCAAGCTGAATAACATGCCATGCTGGCCAGAAATCGGACGTACGTGTCTTTTCTTTTTGCGGTTGTTAAGGTTGGTGAATTTCAATTCTAGACTAATCATAATATAAATGATTATATAATACTAAAGTCACTATAATACTAATCATATTAAGATTGGTTCAAAGTCATTATTGTCCTAAAGGAACCATCCCAAAGAACATAGAAATCTGGTGGCTTGAACCCATCCCAAATATATGGGTCATCTCAACCCACAGCATCCCTGTTGGATGTGTTTTTTCCCCGGACCCACATCATTCATCTAGGTTTCCTCTATCATGAACTCCAGACAGAGAGACATGATATCGGAAACCAAATGATTCTATATGATGTCTGGTTATATAAACAAGATGGAAGCCACGAACCCGAATGTATTCACGTTCTTGGACTACGAGTGCAAACCTCTGCAATAGGAAAACGAACCGATATTTGCATGCATCGTGCGGTTCACAAAGAGACAACTAACCAGCACAACAACATCACCACAAGCACAACGAAATCACAACCAGCACAGCAATATCACCAGCGCAATGAAATCACAACAAAATCAC
>Ga0126342_10011454_pt1 | contig 15847 bp, 15 predicted proteins | sample Cyp1metagenome_FD_92528 | JGI IMG/M metagenome (GOLD analysis project Ga0126342, IMG submission 92528) | Coral microbial communities from Lord Howe Island, Old Settlement Bay, Australia - Cyphastrea 1 metagenome | ecosystem: Host-associated > Invertebrates > Cnidaria > Coral ... | reverse complement strand
CGTTTTTGGCCCCCCGCCCACCCCCCACCCCACCCGAACCCCCTTGCCCTGCCGCGTGACAGGCGTGGAGGAATATGCACATAAACGCGCGCTGACAGGCAGAAAAGGAAGCTCCAAAACGCGTCGCAACGTACGACTGGAGCCAAAAACAAACAAGAGACTTCTTGTGCAAACGGCCTTCAGCTTTATTCTTGCGTGAAGACATCATGCAGCCAAAGTGAGGCTATGCTACTGCCAACAGAAAGCCAAGTTGCAAAAGCTCATGATAGGTACCGCGCATAGCAACACTGCACCACAAGCCTTTTTCGCAGCATCCCTCTGTCTCGTCAAAAGCACCTGGCCACTCTTCGGTATCCCTATTATGGGCTATAACTATCCACAATAAATATCAATAAATCAGGTAGTAGACCCCAGTAAAACTATGACCAATCAACAGGAGAATTTTTCATGGCTCAATTGCCACAGACATGATGCGAGCACCTGCACAAGTGCTCCACCCAACGAATGGCCAATGAGAATGACTGGCTCCTGCAAAGGGATTTTATCGAAACACTCTGTAACTTGATGAGCGGTCTCCTATGATACGGCAATCTGAACAAACTGAGCGCAGAGTGAAAGAACTCTCAGCATCTCCTCCAACTCCATTAGCGATTCTTCCACCTTGCAAAGATTGCAGAGCGTCACAAATGTATACAAATGTCACTACATACCGAGCCCTGCGCTTCAAGGATATAAAAAATCATGGGCAAATACCAGCTGTATTCCAACGAATTTGAAGGAAGGTCGTTTCGTTGTCAAATTATGCATTTGGCCACGGGCTGCAACAATGTGGCACTGAGTACAGAAAAAGCCATGGCTGGGGTTGCCCCATGTTGCCCCACGTAGCTGCATGCCCCTTGACCCGGCAACCATTGGCAGCATTGGCAACCTGGATGTGCCCCTGGATGTGCCTGGCGAACATAGTTTCCCAAGGAGGTGCACCGCGACTTGCGGAGACGCAGTGCCACTGAGCGATAGCCTTTGGAGGCCATAGCTTCCATTGGACCACGGTAGATTGCCGCTGAATCATGGGTTGCACCTGGTACCCACAAGAGCGTTGCTCGTCTTGGAACCTTGGGATTCCGCACGTTGTATTTATGAGCTAGATGTGTAGGCCACATGAGCGCCACAAAGAGTTGGGTGCAATATGGTGCAATAGATTGATTTCTTCTTTTCAAACAAATTGTTGCTCAGAGCATGGTGTACAATGTACAAGTAAGTGAACTTAGATGAACTTCATTCGGTCGGAGCTGCTGCTGCTAAAGCACTCCTTGTGGTTCCACAACGAGGTTCATTGGCTCCTCTTCAGACATCATCATGGCTTAGCGCTGTGCCAAGCAATGGGCTCCGGTCACAGTGGGAGCGAGCAAACTTGAGCCGCCAAAAGAGCCACCCAGCAGATGATGAATCTCGTGTAGTCCATGTAGTGAAAATTCAAACACATTAAAACCATTCATTTCAGCAAGTCAAATTCGGTGTCCATTTGGTACAAGCCTTGAGCGGAGCTGGTGTCAAAGGAAGCTGCAGCAATGTCAGGCCTGCAGCTACCCCCTAGGCCCTGCCATTAAACATGTTCGAGCACACGTTAGAGGAGTTTGAGACTTTGAACCTGCCAGCGGGGACAATGTGCAGGCAGTCTGGAAGTGAAGCAAGCTTCAGAATGATGAGCCAACTGAAGCGACTTGTCAAGCACAGCAAGCTGATTGCCATACGTTTGGTCTCAACTAGGCCGACATGCAAATTGACACCTAGGCTGCAGACCGAAGACCCCTCAAGCAAAATCAACACAATATCGACCGTCGATGCGTACGCAGAATGATCAGAATGGGATGCCTTCGCTCCCTTCAGAGGTTCCATAGGTTCCATTGAACTTCCACCTGCAGCTGCCACCAGGTGGAACTGCCATGGAAACTCCATGAGTTTCTGACGGGGCAGCGCTCGGCCGCTCGGCTGTGCGGCTGTGGCTCGCACCATGTGGCAATAGCCTTTCTCCATCCAGGAGCATCGGTAAGCCAGTTCGCCAAGGCCTTGATTGTGGACCGGTAGCATATGTATATATATATATCAAAGAATGACTAGTTGCAAGAAAGCATTTAAGATATCTAAAATATCTAGGGATATCTATATATTTATAATTATTTATATATCTATAGAATTCTATGGATATAGCGACGCGATATCTAAGCCTAGGGGAAAAAGCAACCAATATGTCTTTACCCGGATCAGTGTGGGTCAAAAGGCGTGAATGCTCTAATGATGTTTAGTGCATCCAGATCAACCACGCCTGCAGCTTCTGGTCTCCATCACCACTTTGCTTTTGCAAGACCTGAGAACTACCATGCTCAAACAAAAAAGCGCATTCAACTCTCTTGGGTGACAAACACTGCAACACTTTTCCAGAGGATATCAATTGATATCAATTGATAACTTGATATCGAGCTGTGTGATGGTTGGCTTGGCTCATCTTGGCTCTGCCGAGTCACACTGGCCAGCTCTTGACCATCTGCTCGCAAGACCTTCGCAAAAATGGGGAACTGCCGCAGTGTAGTATGGCTGCAGTATGTATGGCTCAATAGTCCGAATCCGAACTTTTTCAAGAACAGAAATCCGGGGGTCCTTTGACTCCTACCAAAGGACGTTTAATGCTCGATCCATGGAAAGGCTGACAGCCCAATGACATCCCTTGACTGGTTGTTCCAAGTGGTTTTGCAGCTGCCGAAAAGACAATTACTCACGATCGAGCAGCATTGGACCATGTAAATTTCAAAGGAACCGCCACACCTCTCAACCATCTCAAAATATCTCAAATATGGTGAGTCAACTGAGTCAATTTCTTCATCCCAAAGAGATCTGAGAGGCTCGAGCCACAGCGCAAACCTTCTCAGCCTGGGAGGGCGGTCCAAACAGCTCAACTCGAGGGAAAGTTTTGTTCCGAGACTCGGGCGGACTTCAAGGAAGCGAGGACATGGGGTCCGCATGATGCACGGAAAAAGATACGGCATTGAACCTTGGAACTGCAACATCACACAACGTCTGGCCAACTGTGAAGCCACTTTCTAAGCTGATGTTTTGCGACTACAACCATCTGCAACTGACATGCACAACCAGTCACACAAATCGCGCTTTTGAGATTCAAAAGAACCTTCAAAAAATGATACCGAAGGGCAAAACGATCAATCTACGAGCTCTGGATTGTGGCTGCGAGTACAAAGCATTGGTACAAAAAGATCAAAAGACAGATCAACCTGCTCTATTCTCCAACATGGCATCGAACGTGATGGCATGTTATGGCAGAAGACCATACAAAACCTTTGAACTCTTTGGAAAGCTGAGCCTTTGGACTCTCTTGATGTTCTTTGCCCTCAATCGTCTCAACTCCCAAAGTGCCAAACGATCAAGACCTGGCCCAAGATTGAACACTCGCACAATATGTCCTTGCCTCTACCGGGACAGAATAACTTGCAGTATACTTGGTAAGGTCACATTGTCACAAAGGTGGAACAACATGCGACAAAGACATCCTAGCCCCACACTATAGCTCTCTTTATCTACCAGTGCAAGCTATCGACAGTTTTTGTCCGCCTCCTTGACTCAGAGTCATCACATACTCTGGCAGCTGAGCATCCTGGAAGTCCCCAGCTGAACCCGGCCCCTGAGAGCCGGTGTGATAGGACATCGAGTGATGGATCCAGCAGTAAAACGAACGTACACCACTGCAGCATACTGCAGCTCCCACATGGAGGACTCACCTATACTCACCTTCTGCTCCTCTTCATTGTCACAAAATGTCACAAAGAGCACATGTGGTCATTGACTCTCAAGGCACACTGCTTCGAGTCTGGATACATGTTGATTCTCCATGTGCTCCGTCATTGATTGAACAATGCAATATATATATATCTATACATATAGTAGATTATAGTAGACACATGTAGACACTCAGAGATCTTAGAACTTTTGAGAGTCCCTTGGTTCAAGCTCTCTGGCAATCGACTGTCCTCATCTTTATCATCCCTCAAAGGATCCTGCAGTAGGTCAGTACGAGCAGCAGAAACGCACTGTCCATCTGGTGGTCTGCTCCTCCTCCTCCAAGGCATTTTGCAGCTGGCGGACCACCTCCGGAAGCAGTCAGGAAAGATGTTCACTGCTGTCAAGGGCTGCAACCTGAATTTGTAAGAAAGCTGGGAGCCCATGTTCAATGCTGCACCTCACTGTTAGGCCCATGTACTCGCAGTGCCACATCAAGGGGCTGTTCCTGTCACAGCAGCAGATGCAAATTCTGTAGAACAGGTCGAAGCAAAACATAAAAACATCCGCTATCAACTTTTTTCTAGATCAAGCAGAACGGTGCAGCAAGCTCGCAATGAAAAGAACAAACATGATTTGCAGGATGAGTAGTGACAAGTTCAAACTGCTAGGATTCTTTCAAAAAGAGGTCTGAGTTCCCTTGTCTTCCGGGATACCTTCGCCGTTGACAAAGACGTTTTCGAGACTAGCACAGTTTGTCCATTACAGACACCCCTGCTACTGATTTGGGTATCTGCTGCCTGAACGAGGTGCGTCCTTCCCACAGGTTGCTGGGAAGGAGCCGTCAGAATGTAAGAGAATAATTTCTATGTGCGACCGTGGTTCTGTAGAAGCTCTCTCCGCATGCACATTTCATCATCACTTGAATCGAACGCTGACCATGAGAAGATGAAGGGAAAATGCTCAGTCCGACTCAGTCCTCTTTGCCATCTGGTGTTCGGTGATGAGCTTTGGCGCTGCATTGGCCTGCCGAAGCTTGATGCTAAAGATCAAGAGCCCTGAAAGCCACAGTGCTACCCTTGGACAAAGCGACAAAACCAATTAGTAGCAGTACATTCAACAATCCCATCAAACCGGAGGTGCTTGGTGAGGTTCACAGCTAGGCATAGGGATATCAGCCAAACGCCTGAAAGGCCATATCCTATCTATGCATATCTATGCAAGATCAATGAAACTCTGAGATCATGCCAATTATCAACTCAGTCGTTCATCTGATCAATTCATGATAATGGCATCTGCGAGGCGCATGGTGATTTTCCGTCAGGTTTGTCTCAGGCAATTTTCCCGGAAATCCTTTGCATCCGGGCCGAGCTACTCACAACTCTTCTCGGGGCTTCCTGAAGCCAGTCAACTTCCGAGATCATGTCTGGTCAATTTGAAAGCATGACCAAACAAACTGAAACGGAAGCCGAAAGCGATGAAAAATTTGGAACGTAACGACGTAACGAGATTCAACGGCGCAACCACACTTTGCATTTCAATGAATGCACCGCATAATTTCTTCGATCAGTTTGCACAAAAGACGCTGGATTGGCCCATGCACCTATTCCGTTGAATGCTGCGTGCAAGGCCCAAACCTACCAGCTGACATGCTTACATAATATTATGTAATGAGAGTGGAAAGCTAAATAAAACATAAGTAACATAATAAACATTAATAAACAAGTATCGAAGATTCAACGAGTTCAGAGCCTCTTTCCTTCAACCTCTTTAAAGCATCGTTCATCTCCGCTTCTTTGGCATCGTGTTGTTTCGTGAGGCCATCCACAAACCTGGCACAAACCATCGTGCGGAAAGTAACGAAACCGTGCGTTCGCCACTGTGAGGTGACATGTTGGCATTAGATGGCATTAGAACATACATAACATAACACAATGTTACGTTAGGTTCCATTCCATTTCATTACATAATACATATTTACATATACGCATACAATACGTATACATTATTATACATTATATACCAGTTTGAACCCAGCAGAACCATCCTTTGTAAATACCTCGACTGCCAATCTGAAAGGATCATTCAATGCAAACTTGCTCCTTCAAAGCTCAGGCTGCACAGATCACAGAAGTGCTGAATATCAACATATATCAACCAAGTATATCTTCTTATATCTTCATATTCTTCCAAGTGTCCTGCGAAAGTCTTCTTCAATCTTCATCTTTTCATCGTCTCGCGCTGCACTGACATCTTTGTCCTCCATGCAAGCTGTATCCAAAGCAAGACCAACAAAGCAAGCTGTTTACTCCCGGATGTGACGGCGGTCAAGTCGCGAAGAATGCGAAGAGGGAGCTCCAGTTTTCCAACAGTCTGAATTTTCGTTGCTGGGTTCCTGCTTCTTTAACACCCACAACCAAAAGTACTAGTACAAAACACTGGCAGTACAGATTTTCCACAGCTCTACAACTGTGACCCAAGCTCCTTCTGCTGGCCAGCCTGAACAGAGGGTTGCTTGTGGGGTGGCGACTCTGAACGACGGCAACTTTCACAACCAACGAATGCCCTACCTTGGTCAGAGTCCCCAGCAGGTTGTCTTTAAAGAGACCTAAGAGCTGCTGAACAGCTAAACAGCGCGCTGGGATTGGAGAAAGGAGATCTTGCAGGGCAGTACTTGTGGTACAATGCTACAATACGCTACGATCGTACGGATTCATGGGGTATCAGTGGCAAAAAGAACACTCGTGCACGTGAAGGGAACTACAGCAAGTACCCCCACTCGCCTCCACCCTAAATACCATTTCTTTGTCCGCAATATACCAGTACTTCTTATTCTCAATGGACACATCAGCACATGCCACTGCTTCCGAGGATCTGTACTCGGATTCCACCTGGGCAGAATTGTGCGCACGCCAACCTCTGATTGTTATATAGTCAACAGCGGCTGCACACCATGGATTTGGACTTCTCATCTAAAGAGAAACAAGTTCTGTGTGATCCTCTACAACGTTTAGACTTGACTTGATTTCGCAAGACTTGCACTCCACGGTGTTCATCCAATGGTGGCGTTTCCAAAGCCATAAAACATCATCAAAGAAACATAATAAAACCAACTTTATTCTGGCCAACAGGCCGGGCATTCGCATGAAACCTTCACTAGTCCCAAGTCATTCATTGCCTTCTTCCGCTCTTCTGACAGCTCTTCAACCAACTCATCCAAGGCCACAAGGCTGGTCCTATGCAGGTGATTTGCGCAGATGGTCTGCATGACTGTCAACTGTCCATGCTTCTGATGCTAAGTGCTGCCCAAGAACTTCTGAAACTGCTTGATCAATGCTTTCTCGGAGGTGGAGCAATATCTTTGATTCTCCACTGTACATACCTGTGCTCACACTTGGGAGCGCCAAAAACCGATACTATGCTACACACCATAGTCATATGCGCCTGTATATATAAATAATAATGATGATAATAATAATTAATAATACTAGTAACAACTAATAATATAATATAATATAATATAATATAATATATGTATATTACAGATGCATGATCATATGGCCCATATGTGATGAATGTATTGTATGAAATTGTCTTCTCTTGATCTGCGTGGACCCATGTTTCTGTCCGAAGCTGCTGGTCTCATCTCTTGGACAAAGCGTTCCAGATCTGTCAACTCCTGCAGTTGGACAGCAGTATTGGACAGCGGTGTTTCTCTCTGTCAGTGCTTCAAACTCCACGTCTTGGTCTCTTTGTTTCTCTTATGAATGTGAGAGTGCTTCTGCAATAACACGCAGTGACTGTGGTCTGTGCCTTCTTCCCCTTGTACTCATCCTGTGTCATCGGGATGTGACAGCAAAATCGGGCCAAATCCGTGATCAACCAGGCAATAAAAACTTGAAGTCTGTCAGAACGGTCAAGGTGATTTTTGATGATTTCTGATATTTCTGAATATGTTTGACAGAATCAGCACCAACTGCTTCCGAGTGTCAAGGTCAAAGGGATTCCCATACTTCAGCGTTGGAAACCTCACGGACATAGCGAATATTCCGTGTCGCTGTCACTCTCTATGACTCTATTAGATTCTGGAATAAACTCAGTTTGGTCCTTCATGTCTCTGAAAAAATCTCTTCAACAATGGAAGAAACTTTGGAAATCCTGGGAATGTGTGTTAAATGTGTTAAGAGCTTGGTAGGATTATGATGGATTATGTTGCCGCCCCCGGACACCGCCGCGGGATCTATGGCAAGGTGCGCCTTTTGGATGTGAGCAAGTTCCTCCCTTTTGATGGGAATGATTCTTCTGGTTATAGCGCAGATTACAAGGCAAGTTGCTTGTCCACGCCTTGGTCTAAGCAGAACTTGGCAGAGTCACCTGGGCAGAGTCAAACAATCATAATTTTTTCTTTCTGACACTGGCCCGGAAGCGCATGGAAGCACTCAGCCCCTCAATTCTTCACTTTTTCAATTTCGCCTCCAAGCCGTCCTTGCCTGATAGACTTTCACATGGTTTGCCATTCGGTTTTCATCGACTTTCAATTTCTTCTGCTCAAGTTGCATTTCCCAACTGCCTCTCATTCTCCAAACATACTTAAGTATAGTTGAGTGATGTTAAGTGAGAGGTGAGTGGAATTTCAGTTGTAATCTTTGCAACAGCATCAGCTGTCTGCCAAAACATACCCAACCTTCGGATCCCACCGTTTCTTCAAACGAACGATGAATCGATGAACACCCAGTGGCCAGAACACTCGATATCTGCGATCAGCTTGTGCTTGTCCTCGCGGCCCAAACAGGAAGTGCAACATAGTGCAACAGGCCAGCTGAAGCACTAGAGATGCATTGGCTGGTGCCGGAAAAGTTCCTGACCTCTGCCTAACCCAAACTCAGTGCATGGACCATTGAGACGTCGTTGGTTGCATTAGGGAAAGTTTGGTACGATCATAAATTGACGGAAGGAGCCACCACTCAGGAAGCTTTTGCATCCTGACTGAGCAGAATACCTTCATTTGCAGCTACACATATGCACTTATGTGGAGATTCAATCAACCTGCCAGTGGACGTGTTAGTAGGGTACAGAGCGGCTCATCGAAGTGGCAAGTCCTAGTGACAACACATGGACAAGACCGTACCAGTACTCTTTTTTCGTATGCAATGTATGGATGGCAGAATAAACTGATCAGGGACGTCACAATGATTCACACTGAACACATGCAGAATGTAAACATGGCTAGGCGATGCTAACAATTTTGGATGCAAATAAACTCACACAATTGGTCATGTTAGATAATGTTTAATTTTCAACTATCCATTTTCGGGGTCAATCATCTTGAGCCATCCCTACACCATCCTTTCCCTTCGTTTGTATGCCATCCAGCTGAAGCGTCCTTGAATCTGGCCAGCCTGTCCCACGTTGGCTTCAAGGCTTGACAATGGCCACACCACTTGGCATGGAAGTTCACGAAAACCTGAGGGAGATTCCGTCCCAAAAGAGTGAATACAGAACTGCCTTGCTTCAATGACCACGATTCGTGTGATGTTCCAATGCACCTGGATTCTCAATGCAATGACATGGAACATCAAGAATCAAAACATTCCAACTATTCCAACTGCAGGTTGACCAGCTTCTATCATTCCTAACGCACCCCCGCTCACCAAACCATACCAAAATGCCGTCTTCCCTGCCACTTGTTCATCCCACGTCCTGAGATACCAGTTTACACGAATGGCTCGGTTGTCTTCTGGTATAGAATGCATAGACTAGAACTTAAACCCTGATTCAATGTTCCAAGATGTTCCAAGATGTTCCAAGCAAGGAACCTCTCCTTTGTAAGCACAGTTTGTATGCACATCCTGTCCAAATGGGTATGACAAAAACCAGGCATGTAGTAACTGTAGCCGATGTCGCCCGCCCCTCCCGGTCCTCTCGGTAAGCTGTACCGCAAAGGCAGCGCAGCCTTCTCATCGATGGAGAAGAGGCAGAATGATCTTTTGATATCTTTTCTGTACTTATTATGTACTTACAAGTACCCTCTGGTAATTTAACATAACTATGGAAAATCACCATTTTTAATGGGAAAATCCACTATTAATGGCCATTTTCAATAGCTATGTTAAATTACCAGACGGTAGTACTTACCAAGAGCCCAAGGTCTGGAATGGACGGAATCAATGACTTCAAGCTTGGCTGGCGCTCTAACTCGGTTTCTTGATTCTGTTTTTGTGCCGTCATTCTCGTCCCGCAATCTGGGCCTAAGGTAGCCAAGCGGATGCAACTGGCACCCATGGCCAAGTAGTTTGTTTGGCTTTGTTGTTCCCAGCTCTTCAGCTGTCATGGGGAAGAAGAATTGGTGCATTTGTCATTTCATATATTTCATAATATAGGAAAAAACAAACGTCAACACATGTCAACCATGTAACATCAGAACATAGCAGAGCTGGACAGGATGGGCCAAGAGTGAATCTTCAACAGTTGCTGTCAGATCCACGCGGAGATTTCTTTCGGAACATCCATGTATACATACCCTCTCCATCGCTTTCCTCTTTTCGTTGCAAATATCAGTTCCACATCCTGCTTTTATGTTGCAATGTTTGATCCTGTACGAGCCAACAATGCGAGTTCTCCGGATGATGCAGCTGATAGAGACCACGGCAAGTGTTCGCATCCAACTACTGGATCGATTTGGTCTTCCAAGTTTTCCAAGCACATTTTCCATCGCAAGATGGCATCACAGCACCCACCTTGGCATCCAACAGGAGCTTCAGTACCTCAAGGGCCACAAAGGCATGCTGCGAGAATGGATTGTTTCTCAAGCGAAAGTCTTGCAGTCCCATTATCCCAGCTGATCTATATACACAACAACAAAGCCGAGAATTATTGATGCACACGTTGAAACTCCTCCATTTTGCATTGTTCTGCTACGGTATTCGTTGCCTCAAAATAGGATATATAATTACATTATATATATAATTATATATATATAACCCCAAAACAATAATGATTCGTAATGATGTTTCACCCTGACCTTGCCGTTTTGGGTACCGCATCCGGCATTTTGAGACGGACCCATTGCATCTTGGAGCCAGGTGCACCTCGACATGTCCATTCAATGCCGCCCAGTGCACAGCAGTTCGGGCCCATCTGTCACTCCTCAAGGGCGCTGAGGATCGTGGCTCTGGGGAAAGGATGAACTTACAAGAATTCAAGGCAGCAGATCAAAACACTGTCACTTTAGTGTAACTTTTTTCGTGCCATCTCTTCATAGACAAACTTACAATATCTTACAAGAAGTGTTGCTCCAATTCCATCTTTGCTTTACAATATCGAGAATGGTCTTCCTGATCTCTGCCTCACTGGGCTCAGGTCCCATCTGAGTATGTCTGAGTTGCCGGGCCATTCAAGGAGCTTTCGAGCTTCGCCATTTCTCTGTCGCACTCCTTGCTTCTCCTAGCGGGAGCTGTCCGTTGATTCCGTTGTCAAGTCCTATTCCACTGGTTAGGCACCTTCGAGCGGAAGCTTCCAACAGTGCCTCTGGTTTTCTATGCAAGATTGCTGTGCGAATAGCATGCGGTGCAGGTAAAAACCATTGACTTGACAGCGACTGAACAAATCCAACAGGATACCAGCCTTACATACCCTTACAGTCCTTCTCGGCCATCTGCAAGAGATATTTGACGCATTGATCCGCACCACTGCGAGCGGCAGCCTGGGTGCGTTGAGCTCACTACGCATCTGTCGTCACTTTGACTTTCTGCCAGTATGAGTAAGTCCGTTGCTGAATACTGGCAAAAGAGATCAAAAAGTTATTATATCATGTTATATCATATTGTATAATAAAAGGTTCGTTGAACTTCCACGTGTAGCTTCCCAATAGACTGATATCATTGAGCTTCAAGGTACTTTCTCTCAGATGGAGATGCGATATTGTGGGACTTGCGGGACTGTGCCGCACCACCAGCTCCAAGCATCCTAAGCATCCCACATGCAAAAGGGACTGCCCTCGGGCGTCACGCACTGTCAGGGGTGCTTTAGCGTTTAGCCTCGGCTGTGGCTGCCGGTGATCCAGCCGGTGACTGTGTGAATTCACCTGAGATTCCCTGAGCCACAGAAGTTAGATGCAAATTCTACACAACAACCACATACAACCACCACATTATCACCACATTTATATATATATACATATTTATGCTACTTCCAACAACCATGGAAGCGGAACCAAAGCTCTCCTACCGATCGGGAATCGTTTTTCCTACCACTCTTATTCCAATCCTTGATAGTTTCGCAAGTCGGCATAGCGTCGCTAGGCCCCAAGCAACAGATTCAAGGCTTCTGGCCCTTTTGCCATTGCCGCGTAGTGCATTGGCCTCGTGAAAGCTCAGCTGAAAGGTGGACAAGTTTCTACCGCTCGATAAAGCATGCAGTATGTCACACCTGGTGCAATCAAATCCTGGTTTGTAATGGCATGTGGCCGGCATACGTGACCGAGCAAGCGCTCAACAGGATCAAGTTATCTGTCCAGCTCGCCTTCAATTTCGATGTCAAGATTGGTACGAGTTGACACACATGGCCAATGTGTTTTTTAGACTGTGGCGTCTGTGGCCACTGGCGTCATCGCTGCACCACCCTCGGTGGATGTTGTCTTTGCCTCATGGGTGCATCTGAAAACATTACAAAGACCTACAAAGATTGATCAAGTCAATTCTTCTCAAAGGGTCAACCTGAAGAAAAAGAGTTAAAACAAGAGTTACAAAGAATTAACTTATATTTTAATTCTTGATATCGTACATGGTCATATAGACCCTTTCCATTTATTGAACCTACGTAGTTTTAATTCTTTGCATCAGAGTGACAGGACAGCGGTTTTGAACTGGAGGTTTTATTTCTCATGTGCAGTGGTGCCATCCTGTGGAATTAAATCCAAAGTTTATTCGCAAAGTTTTCTTGCAGCCGTTTGTGGTCAACACAACAGTTCCCCACGCCAGTGCGGGTACCAATGAAGTGGCAAGAATTTGGCAAGAATGTGAGCTTATCGGGTTCTTCAAAAGAAAACAGCCAACCAACTTGAACCCTACAGTAGCGAGGACAGTTAGACACCCCCCCAAGTTCAATGTTTGTTATGTGAAAGCAGTGCTTGGCGGAGCCTTCAAAAAACAGCCATTCTTGCTCCGGCCATTGAGAAAACTTTTTGGTCGATGGATGTTTCTTTCGAAGAACCCAGGGAGGGTCTTTTAGACTTATGGATGTCCAGCAGTTAGCTCGGGCAAACGTCATCACTTTCAGAATGGAGAGCCATTTCGGCCCAGTAGACACTTCTTAGCGGGTCTTTGAAAAGCCCTTGGAAGGCATCGGGGTCTGGAGAGGAATTAAATCAGAATTTAATTCTTTGAGAAAGGAAACTCTGGGATATTGATCCAAATCTCACAGAGTAAAAACCCGATTTAAATCTTGCATCTGCAAGCACATTTCAAGCCATAGAAATGATACAACCGATCTTGCAACCTGAAGGTGTATCCACATTAACTTCAAAATCCACGAGTTCGTTTGCATTGATTCAATGACAATTTTCAATGAAACAAATTGCATCATATGGACCATATGAATAGTTGCTGCTTCAATAATTCGCACAGCAAATAAAGCAGGAATAAAACCTAGATTTAATTCCCAATCAGTTCTGGGTGCTTGGTTCACCACGCACATACACTATATAACGAATTTTAACTCAAATTCAATTCCCAAAGATGAGATGGTACTTGTCTTCAAGAATAAACACTGGATTTTAATTCTTTACAGCTCCTGTTTTCATTCTCTTCCCAACCTGAATGCCTGAAACTTGTAATCCAAATCCATGGAACTTTCATGAACGTTCCTATAAGATCGTGTAATCTCTTGCTGTATCAAAGCCAGTAAGTTGGACCAGACGACCAGACTCTGGCTGATGGCTGGCGCGCCTTCCTCTCCAGCAAGAGTTGAAGACATTCCACGGCATTTCCTTGCCTCGTGAGTGTGAGCTGGTCCATAGTCATCCATAACTCTAAGGATCTCTAAGGTTTCATGGCAACCTTACATAACCTCACTTGCAGAACCGCACCAAAATCACCAAAATCAAATACGTAAACTGTCAGTGCAACTGTATTCGTTGGTTTTTATTGGTCGCAGCTTATCCGTCTTCATAAAGTACCCAACCTACAAGAAAAACATCTCAGCTTCGAAGCAGGATGGCTTTATAAGGCTTTATATAAATATATATGATAGGTTTCTTTTGTATCCTTTTGTTTTTCAAGAAACGGTTCATGAAAGTTGGGTGGTGCAGGTAGTTCATGTAGTTCCATATCCTATCATTAAAGCCACGTCAGCCAAAGGTGCTCAAGATCTCAGCCCAGCGCGCAGCTGCATGAAGAGCATTGAAACCAGCATCCTTGCAAGGGCAAATATACATAAATATACGACAAATCTGTGGGCGACCTTTGAACTGACTTGATGCTTCAGAACCTGATGCATGGGCTCTCTCCCGATTTTTTCCGCTAGCACTTTGATACCTGAAGGGACAGCATGTCAGAATGCCGTTGTTCGGACAAACATTGTCTTTACGATTGTCTGACTGTATGTGGTTTGTCAAGAAAGCTCCATAGGCATCCATAGGCCGCAAAATGGATCTCAAAACATTTTGAGCAGGTCACAAGTGCAATCAGTTCAGACACACAGAGTCACATGGAATGATACTTCTTCCAATCACATATCCTAATACACACTATTGTCTTCCTCTCACACCCTGGAAGATGAAATGACGGCCGAGAGCATCACTCTCGTTGCGCCACACCAACGAGCAGACTCCTGTTGTGGTTGGTATCAGAATGGTACGGGAAGAATCCGTGTCTCATGTATTGACCAAAAAGACAGTCAGCAGAATGGCACGTGTTTTCATTGGTGTTCAATGGTTTTGATTTTTGATATGTCTTGATGCATTACTTTGCATCTTCATGCATCTTCAGTACAATTCCTGCCAACCTAGTTGATGAATCTACTACCCCTGGTGGCCCCATCATCACATCGAATTTGACTTGGCTCTCCCAGCCCACCGTCCTGTTGACTCACAGAGTCTAACAACGACGCCAGGGCTTGCCTTGCACCTCGAAAGAAGCTGAAACGTTCAGCCACAGGTGCCTTTATGAGTAAATCATGAAGCGGATGCACGAAACAATAGGAGGGGATCAGTACAGTGAACTCACACGCTCTGACGCTATTCCCGCTATATATTCAAAATGGTGTCCCTGCCATTCCATGCCACATATTTGTGGAGTCAAAAACCTCGGAACATGACAGAAGCCGTGGAATGAGTTTCCCAAGGTCATGATGGTCATGTCATGTGATCTCAATTGATCTCATCTAAGACAAGACATTCTAAGACATTCTAAGACATTCTAAGACATTCGATGTATCTCAACCTTTGGAGGTCGGATGTCTGGTGGCCAGCCGCCAGCCAGCCTGGGCCTCTTTGACGTGCACTTTGGCACAGGCGTCGAGCAAAGGCCTGACAGCAGAATTTTCGGCATCGGCGTGTGAGGAGCGTGGAAATTGGGCGAATATTTGGAAAATGATGGAGGTTCAAAGAAATGCATGAGATTTAGGTGAATTATGATGAATAGATTGATGAATATTGATGAATAATGATGAATTATGGGGATGTAGCAAATGTCCTTTGCAGATTCAATGCAGTCTTGCAGGATCTTGCAGGTAGCAACGCGATGGACGATGTGCATCGACAGCTGTATTGACTGTATTGTCGAAGGAACTTTAGAAGTCAAACTTCCGACAATATGGACAGATGGGTTTGTCTGAAAATAGTGTACCCCTAAACCCAATGGTTAATGATCATTATCCCTATTAAATGGCAAAAATTGGGAATATACCCTATTTTCAGACAAACCCAGATGAAAAGCAGAGTAGGGCAGAGGCAGAGAGAAGAGAAAGATTAGAAGAGAGAAGAGTAGAAGAGAAAGAGTCAGAAGAAAGAAGATGCAGATGCGCGAAAAGGCAGGAAAGTCGCGAAACACTGTGTTTTTCCAAT
>Ga0126342_10011453_pt1 | contig 15848 bp, 12 predicted proteins | sample Cyp1metagenome_FD_92528 | JGI IMG/M metagenome (GOLD analysis project Ga0126342, IMG submission 92528) | Coral microbial communities from Lord Howe Island, Old Settlement Bay, Australia - Cyphastrea 1 metagenome | ecosystem: Host-associated > Invertebrates > Cnidaria > Coral ... | reverse complement strand
GTACGTGAACGTTATTGCCCCACCCCACCCCACCCCACCCCAAGGAACATATATAAAAATGCCTAAAACGCTCGGACGGTTTTCAACCCGTAGGCATAAACATGATGATAAACATTGATAAACATGATGATGAACATGATGATGAACATGATGATTTACCTAGCTTTAAAATATAAAATGGTGATTTTCTTGGATATACCCCCCTGTTTCATGGGAGGATCGGTCAAAAAAAACAACTTCGCAAAGCGTGAAATCAAGCGTTGGCGCCTCGTGGTTCTTGAATTTGGCGGAGATGGAGAGCACCGGGCTGTGCTTATCCTGCACGTGTTTCCATAGTCATAGCATGTCATATCGCTACCCCTTTATCGCTAGATGGTTCTCATGGAAAATCTGAAAATAACATGGATAACTAGGGGTAGCTCCGTTCTAGGAAACCTCATGAAACCTCCAAATGTGACTACTGAGCAGTTTGATTCTCGAACTTTGCTGCAAAGATAAACAGATCGATGATTACAAAACTGAAATTAATATCCAGAACCAACTCTATGGCAATCCCAGTCATCACCCGAAGCGGCAACAAAATGAGACAAAAGAACTCCCTGTGTTGTTCCGGGTCGAGGCAATCGCACAAAGAATACAAATCACTAAAGTCGACTACAAGCTTTATCAAGATCAATCCAATAACTTTAATTCTCTTTCATTTTTCATGTTTTTTCAAGGGCTCAAAAAAAACATTCATTAACCACTAACTACTACGGCCCCGCTACGGCTACTTACAGTAGGGGTCACCTTCAAGGAGGCTGTTTTCAATCGAAATCGAAAACAACTCTGTGCGATTTTGTCAGTATTGTTCTAATGTTCAAGGACATATACTGTAATAATAAAAGAATATATAAGATAAATATCCTAATGTTAGTAAATATAAGATTCTTCTAATGTTATCTTTTGGATCCCATATATGCTCCTCTCTTAGATTCTCATCTATTTCCATTTTTCAGAGTCGCACAAAATCGTTGACGATACGCTGTATCATTTCACTTCAAGATCGATGCATGCCGTCTCTCACAAAACCACCAAAACCAACTCGCAATGAAGTTGACCTCCGACTGTTTCCTCGTGAAAGCACCAAGTTAACTTGCAATGAAGTTCACAAAATTCATATCTTGTTGGTGGTTTCAATCCCTCTGAAAAATATGAAAGTCAGTTGGGATGATGACATTCCCAATATATGGAAAGTCATAATCCATTCATGTTTGCAACCACCAACCAGATATTCTAATTCGGGATCTCTCTTGAAATTGAGTCTACTACCGGTCCGCTACTTTGCACTCAACGGACGTTTCCCAAGGCTTGGAGGCTTCCCAAGGGATGGATCCCATCTGCAGCAAAGTCGCCATGTTGATCTCAGATCCTTCGCTCCAGGCTGCCAAGATTTTTAGAATCTTAGTATAGAAACTGGTTCCCATGACGATTCCATGACTGGATTCTAAGTGGATTTTCCAGTCGCCATGTTTAAAAATCATCCCTTACTGCTGCTGAACGTAGGGTTGCTGGGGGTTGCTGGGATGATTGTGAAAATAGTTCTTCTAGATCATTCCCCCCATTCCCTACGTTTCGCCGTTTCGCATAAAATCCACTGAACTCATCCAAGGATCTGGGCTTCTTTGTCTTCTCATTGGGATCGCACTTCACCTCCAACAATGCTGAGATCAGAGCGGCATCCCCCTTCATGCTGGCGTAGCACAAAGGCGACCACCCGGCAGAGTCCGAAGCAAAGGCCTCCGGACTTGAAACGCAGGTTGAAAAACGTCGTTTCGCCAGGAATCCAGGAAGCCGCCAAAGAAATATCCACAATAGTTCAGCTCAGTCATCTATTAATTATACATATATATATAATATCAGATTATAATAGTACAACATAGTACAATCAACATTACCAAACTTTTTATACTTAGCCTAAACAACCAGCGTTACCCAACTTTTTATACTTAGCCTAAGTGGCTAATAGTATGATAACAACCATGGACGATAGCCCAGTTATATGGGATATAGACGAGAAAATTGCATCGCTTCTGTTTAGATTCGTGGCGTTTCATGGCTTAGCTGACAATGGCTCTTTACCCAGGAGGTACTTCCTTTGGGATCATGAACCCAATGTAATCTGGTTGGTGGTTGAGCCACCCCTCTGAAAAATGTGAAAGTCAGATTGAATCATCATCCCAACTATTGGGGAAAAAAATGTTCTAAACTATCAACCAGTAATATATACATGAGGAATGTTTTATTGTGTCAATGGGACACTTAAAAGACCACGAAAAGTGTCTTGGAGATTCCATGCCAGGGACCCTCTTGCTGTCGTTGCCGATTCCCGTGAATCACTGGGATTTCTTTGGAATCGAAAAAATGCCGATCCATCATTGTTCCCATAGATTCCCCACATCCAGTGGATTTCCCACAAGGATCAGTGGTTCCAGTGGTTCCATGAGATTTCCGAAACGTTTTTTTGTCATTTCATGTCATTTCACAATCCCTGTAACAGGGAACTGTGAGAACCTCCTTTGAGAACTACGAAAGACCATCAACCAGGAAGCAACCATCATTCATCAACTCTCTTAGCATTTTCTGGTTTAGCCCTATCGTTTCAGTTTCAATCACCATTAAAACTTCCTTCTACCAACTAATAGGGCAGGGATTTTGGTCACCTGTATAACAGGGCTGTGGGTTAAACAAACATCCAGCGAGAGCACTTGGCCATTATGACCATTGAAACCACGCATGAGGGAAGAAAACTCATTTCATCATCCAATAACGCACCAACCTGAAAACATTGGGCAAATTTGGGATAGTTGTTCCATTGACATTGTGGTGTTTGGTTTCTTCTCATTTGGTCGTCAAGAATCTCCATCTGAGCAGTGTTCAAACTCCTCTGCCATTCCACCATACTGATTGTTTAATAGGGGATTCCCCAACTGGATTCTGATCATCCGTAATATATTTGGTAGTATAATTAATTACAACTCAGTGCAATCCCTGCATTTTTCGCAGCCAACAGGGGTTTTTCTTTCACTGCTCATCTGAGATTTTCCCAATCCAAGATACATCTTTGAATCCATTCTGAAGGAGGAAGTTCCCCAAAATCTCTGCAGCTTTCGGTGCAGCTTTCGGTTGACCATTGGCAGCACCGGTCACGTTCTCTCGGATCAAATCCTTCACAGATCAAGCAGTGAAGCGAAATGAACTCCAAGTTTTATGGGGACAGGAAAAAAAAGTCAACGCGGCAAATACATGCTACTGCACTGTATATGCAACAAATACATGGCATTTTGCAACATTTGGCAACTTCACCACGGATTTTGCTCCCACTGCCATGGGTTTTTTTTGCCCACAAACCCGGCACGGAAATTTTCTGGTGACTCCTTGGGGATGGTGGATGGACAGTTTACCACATCCACTTCTTGTTTTTTGCAAGTTTAAGGGAGATCATATATATATATATACATAATATATATACACATAATATACAAATATAATACACAATATAATATACATGTATATATATAATAGATAGACAGGAACTTGCTTTTTTGTAGGATCATGATCATAGCCGCTGTCCCTCGCCGCTTAAGCTTTGCGGTCCTGGATGTCTTCGTCACTTGGAATCAGGTCTTGTACCGCTTCCACTGGCAAGTTCCTTCCAGTGTGAGTCTATGTGTATAGTATTATATGTCATATATAATGATATACATATATAATGATATACATATATACACATATATGGACAAAGAAAGGAACAAGGAAAGACTCGAAAGGACTACAGGGTGGGGCCCCCAAGATGGCGTTCAGTTGCCTAAAAAAGTGGCTGAATTCGATTGGGTTTATGGTAGATGTAACGAACTAGTTAATGGATGTTAATTAATGGGGTTTATAAACCAACTTAGAACTGGGGGGCACCAGCACCATCCTGTATAAATATATATATATATATCTATACATATATATATATATACACATATGCTGTTTTTTTTCCTGAAAATAAGGCATACCTAATTCCACTTTTGTCAATCATCATATCACCCCTCTTTAAAAAAAACACTTGATGGATATACCATGATATACCCCATTTTGAGACACACCCATATCATCAGAATTACAGGAAATATAGATTCTGCACTGACATGCTCATCATGGTAAAGCCGCTGCTCTTGTGACTTGAACATCCCCTCTAAATGGAAATGGGAAAATCGATGATAAAAAAAGGAATGTCAATGGGCCATTTGTCCATACCTATGCGGAAGAACCGGAGGGTACATCGGAGAAATTTCCGGTAAATATTCATACGTATTCATGGTACAGTAAGTCATAAGACACTTAAATGCTTAACTCATAACAAAACACACGGATGTTTCTGACGATGCTCTGAATAGGATCCATGATGATCCAATGGCATTCCCACGCGCTGCCTTAGGAACGTGCTCTGCTGATTCAACAGAAACCTTGGTGGATCGTTCTGCGCGAAAAGGGGTGGAAGGGTAACCTGCTACAAGGTGCTTAACGAAGCGTCCCTCTGCAAAAAATGTGAAGATTCCAGAGATTGATGATATTTGTTGCCCCAAACATAGGGTTTTGCTGAAACAAATCCCTTTACCCTCTCTTAATCTAACAGCTTACTAATGAAAAACACCATTCTTTCAGTTCGGCAAATCAAAACTCCCTAGTTGGGCCATGGCTTCCATAGCTATGTCTGGGAATAGATGTCACCAGCATTTTTGCTCCACCGCTTGCGGTTGCAGATCTCCCCAGCAACGCTTAGTCCGCAACCCAGTCCGCAACACCCTGCCGAGCCACCGATAGTGAACAAAGTCTCCAGTCTCTAGGCCTGGCAAGGACCAGTGTTTCACTTGTCCAAGGACAAAAGTACCCAGGGATATCAGAAAAAAATATGGGATATATATATATATATATAATCTGATGTACACAGTATACTATTATATATAATTATTAGGACATATATGGGAAATCTATGTAAATCTATGGGAAATCTATGTAAATCTATGGGAAAAATCTTTCGGAAATGCACGGGAACTATATGATACGGGATATATAAATTGTATGGGATATATCCCGGATCCCCCAACCAGGTGTTCCTCCCACTGAAATAGACCTTTTTAATGGCTACGGATCAATCTTTTAAAGATTAGGATTCAGCATCCAATTTTAGGCGATCGCATTTTTAAGACGGAGCCCCCCAATTTTGGGTTTCAAAAAAAACACATATATTTGGTATTGAATATTACTGATACAAATTGATATAAATGAGATCAAACAGCAATGCTATCATTCGTTTGCAGGGGCGACTGGCTACAAAAAAAACAAACTGAATGCATCTTCAAGACCCAACACGTCAACAACATTGGCGGATGAAGGGGAACTTTTAAAGTGCGTGCAACCCCCAAACCAAAAGGACCCAACACATTCCCCAAACATTGCATCATTGAATTCCCCTGAATCCATCTTTGATACTCATATTTTCCCGTTGAAACGGATCCTACTGCTAGGTCTGCTAGGTACTGCAACTCTTTGGTGAAGATTGTCACTCCCCAAACTGGAAATAGGCACCATGTGCACCATGTTTTAGGGATGGTCCGTTCTTTCAGTTTGACAGTTTTTTTTTCTCGGTCCAGTGTGCCACAAAATCAGCAAGATCAATGACCAATGACACCAATGACACCAATGACACCAAGGAGCAAAATAGCAATTTCTTTTTGAGGATTGTTCGGAGTACCACCGCGACTCGTGCACGGTCTGTATCCACCTAAGGGCCCGGCCAAACTGCACAGCGCCTCCGACGCAGGATGTATCAACATAAGCAGTGTATCTACAGCTACATCTATTGTACATTAACGTACCATATATTCATACATAGCGATAATGATGATAATGATGATGATGATGATCATCATCATCATCAAATATCCCCATTATCATTCTATTTCAAGAGTAAAATGATATTTGGAAAACAATTTACACATGTTATCTACCATTGCAGTGATATGCCACCACAAACCCAAGGGTACAATGGGTTGTCCTCAAAAATGCGGTGTTTGCAGCATTATCCCCCAATGTGGCCACTGGGGAAGATATGGTGCATTTATGTCTCATGCGATGTGTATATATATATATATATACGTATATATAAATCATGATATATAGATATATATATATAGAAACAAAATTATATAGCAATGATAATTGATAATATATAACAATGATATGTGGTATGTATGTAATTGATGATAATCTATGGGACTTTATGGGGAGAGGGGCTTCGGGTTTTTTGCGTCGGTAACATGTTTTTTTTTGCGACGGTGTGCCAGAGAGGTTTTTTGCATTAGCTCAGTGAGGGGTAATTGCGACAGCCCGGAGGGTTTATTGCGACGGTGACAGGGGTCTATTGCGTCGGCAGGGGTTTATTGCGACGGCAACAGGGGTTGTTTGCGACGGTAGCAGGGGTGTCTTGCGTTGGCCGGGCCTCGGGGTCTGGGAAAGGTATTGAAGGTAAGAAGAAAAAGGACAAAGACGAGGCAAAGGGAAGGAGAAGTGAGGGACAGAACAAGAACAAGAACAAGAAGAAGAAGAACAACAACAACAAGAAGAAGAAGAACAACAACAACAAACGACAAACAACAAACAAGAGACAACAACCAACAACTAACAAGCAACAACAACAAACAACGACCGAAAACCAACAACCAACAACAAACAAGAGACAACAACCAACAACTAACAAGCAACAACAACAAACAACGACCGAAAACCAGCAACCAACAACCAACAACAAGCAACAACAACGACAACCACCAAAACAACAACAACAACCAAACAAACAACAACAACCAACCAAAAAAACAAACAAACAAACAAACAAAAACAACCAAACAAACAACAACAACCAAACAAACAAACAAACAAACAAAACAAAACAAACAAAACAAACAAACAAACAACAACAGCAACAACCACCAAACAAAGAACAACCAAACAAGCAAAAACCAAACAACAACCAAACAAACAACCAACCAACCAACCAACCAACCAAGCAAGCAAGCAAGCAAGCAACCAAGCAACCAAGCAACCAAGCAACCAAGCAACCAAGCAACCAAGCAACCAAGCAACCAACCAACCAACCACAACCACAACAACAACAACAGCAGCAGCAGCAGCAACAGCAACAGCAACAACAACAGCAACAACAGCAACAACAACAACAGCAGCAACAACAACAACAGCAGCAACAACAACAACAACAACAACAACAGCAGCAACAACAACAACAACAACAGCAGCAACAACAACAACAACACCAACAGCAGCAACAGCAACAGCGTCAAGAACAAACCTCAGCTGTCTTGGAGCCGTCTTGGGGCAACCTGGGGCCTGTGTTCGTCCAGGCTGGGGCAAGATTAGCCGCCAATGAAGAGCACGCCCGTGACAGCGAACGCGGTGTGGGCTGATTGCATGTGAGCACCTCTTAGCTTCCCACGGTGGAACGTGGTACTGAGCTTCTCTGCCACGGCAAGGCGGATGCTGCGCAGAGAAGAAAAAATTGTGCGTGTGGAGGCGTCGCACCCCGCCCCGACGATGTCGATGGTAACCTGACATGGCACGAATGGTGGAAAGATGGCGCAAGGACGCGTTACCGAAAAATTGGAGACACAAGGACAATAAGGGAACATGCCGAGTCCGAAAGCTGAGGCAAGCGCGGGCGCAGAGAAACCTGGCAACGACAAGGATGAAAGCCAGAATGAAAGTGACAGTTGTATAAGACATTGCGTTGCATTGACATCGATCACAGAACAATGTAGAAACCGAAATGCAGAAGGATGAAACAAAAAGCGAAATTTTGATCGGGTTCGCATGGGGCAACAGCGGCTTCATTTCGCGGCGCGGGGTCGTTTGCGCGGCAGCGCGGCGGACGTGGTTGGACGCCCGTTGCGTTTTGTGCGCAGGGCAACGCTTCGAGAATCACACTTGGCTTTGGGCAATTCGGAAATTTAAGGCTGCAAACAAAAGTTGCATGTTCACATTGTGCGTGCATTGCAGCAGCTGGGCACGAGCAAAGAGCGGCGTAACCTTCAAATACACGATGCTGGCAAAGTGGAATTTGAGTGACTGGGGAGACAGGTGTCCATCCGTAGTGAACAATTCCGGAAGGCTCTGTGGAGTCAAAGTGTTTGGTTGCATCAGTATTTGCAGCACCTTCAATGCGAGCGTACGGTTTAGCGGTGATGTAGCTGCTGGCAAACGCTACCCAAGACAACTGATCACAGTGCTGGATGAGACACATGTTTTCTTGCGGCAATTTCGCAAAATTTGCGGCCGTTGTACGACCAGCGCGCGCAAGCGCTGTGCCATTGATAAGCTGCCCGTCTTGGCCTGGTGGCATGAAGGATAGCGGCGTAGAAGCGTTCCAGGAATACCATTTTTGCCAATGATCTGTGTATAGCTTCTGCAAGACATGCAGCGCGTGACCGATATTACCGCGGCCACCTAATTGAGCCAATTCACGTTGCCAAGAGGCGTGTATGGCTTCAGCAGGCTCGCTGCCACTGCCTGAACCTGGGATAATGCCATCAAATCCAACCCAGAAACTGGTATACACGATATCGGCGCTGACATGGTCGCGGAAGATGGCAGGGATAGGGCGCTCATAGTTTTGTAACCAGTCAGCTAGCGTCGATTCATCCAAACGCCGGAGGGTTGCGAGGAAAGTTTTCCAGAGCCAACTGAAAAGCGGCAAGGTCGGAATAAACCGGAGAATGGCAATGACATCCAATGTGAACTGCAAGTGCTTTTTGATGTATTTGCCTTTCAGCACCAAGTGCTTGCACTTTGCCTGCATGGTGGTGTGGCTTTTTCTCTCATATGAAAGAAATCATCACATGCGCGGGAAAGGGGAAATACTTCAAGGCGGGCTTCTTCAATGCTAGGATGGAAATCTTTGTGAAGCTGTAAAGTAAGTTGTTCTGGCAGAGGTTTCTTCTCCGGATGCCTGGCGGCCCAGACTTCACAGCACACTTGGAAAAGACGGACATAGTTGAGCTTGGTTTCAGCATGGAACACTGCTTGTAGTATTGGCATGGCGTGCGACGTCCATGCGCGGCTCTGTGTTCGGCAACCTTTGCCAGCTTTGAGAATGTGTGTTGGACGAAGTTTGTCTTTCACCAGCAAGCTCAAAGTTGCCACACCCATCCCGCAATCCAGCACTTTCATCTTCGTGTCCACTGCCAACGCAACGTCTGTGCCACCGGCTGAGTGCACTCGTCCCTCGTGTGCGCACCGGCCGCCTCGACTCCTCCTCCCCCTCCTCCTCCGACTCCTCCTCCTCGACTCCTCCTCCTCCTCCTCGACTCCTCCTCCTCCTCCCCGATTCCTTCTCCTCGACTCCTTTTCCCCCCTCCTCCTATAGCTTCTATCCTATGCTAGCGATCAAGCCTCTCTGCCATCAGACCTCTCTGCCATAAAGACGGCTCCTTCACGCTCCTCCTCCTCCTTCACGCTCCTCCTCCTCCTCCTCCTCCTCCTCCTCGACTCCTCATCCTCCTTGACTCCTTTTCCTCCTCCTCTACTGTGCTGTGCTGACTGACGCCAAGAAAAACCTCGGCAGCTAGCACCGTTGCAAAAAACCCTAGCACCGTCGCAAAAAACCCTCGTGAACTGACGCAAAAAACCCCGCTGCAGCCGACGCCGTCGCAAAAAAAAAAACGTTACTGTCTGGAATGACCCAGCCGTCGCAGAAAACCCCTGTTACTGTCGCAAAAAAAGAAAAAAAACGCCCCGATAATTTCAGAGAGTCCTTGTGCCACAGTCACACCAGCATCCTTCAGAACGGAACTTCCAGCTTGGATGATGATCATATCATATATGCTAAAGGTATATTAAACAATACATAGATATATTCAATGGTATTCAAAGCAAAAAATAAAAAGTATATATTGATATACCAGTAGATCGTAGTATATATTCACAGTATGGTGATATATTCAACAATATATATATAATTATATATATACCAAGTAGTGCTTGCCCAAGTAGTGCAACCCCCCACCAGGCCCTGAAGGCTTCACCAAGCTTCCGTGAAGCGTCCTTCCCCCGGCGAACTGCCGGTCAACTGAGACACCTTCAGCCTGCAACGGAGCCGTGAGCCTGGTATACCCTGGTAATAAGTGGATCATCCACAAATAAGTGGTGATTACCAGGTGAATATACTATGAATACATCACCAAAGTGTATGTATAAATCCGCCGGCCTGCCGGCGTGTCTGATTGGAAGATGTTGTTCTTGTTTCTGTTCTTGGTTTGTACTTGTTTCTGTTCTTGGCTTGTACTTGTTCCTTTGTTCTCTTGCTGCGCGTTTTTGCTTCGTCTGAATCAAGGTCGCCCCCTCCTCCAAAAACAAGTGCTACAAGTAGTAGTAGTAGTAGTAGTAGTAGTAGTGGTAGTAGTAGTAGTAGCAGCAGTAGCAGCAGCAGCAGCAGTAGCAGTAGCAGTAGCAGTAGGAGTAGGAGTAGGAGTAGTACTACTACTTCCACAAGTACTACACTGGTAGTGCCGGTAGCTAATGACATTGCCTACAGCATTCCCGTTGTCTACAGCTACTCGTCACAGGACGCACACGGTACTGATCGACTAGTACTCATTTGGTATGCATTCCATTGGTGGTTCAAGCACGCACTTGGTACTCAAGCTGCTTCTGATCTACGGCTCTGTCTTCGTCCCTTCTTCTCTCGGGCTTCCACGTAGCGTGCATGTCAACCTCCCTTGGGGCAATCTCTCTCCCCTGTCTCCTTCCATGCAGCGGTCTGCTGTCAAGACAGACGCTCATACATAGTACCTGGCGCTACTTTGCTGGGGCGGTACTAATTTGGTATACGGTTAGCAGGTTGCTACAGCAAATCTTGCTACACAAGCCGCTTCCGTTTTACGGCTTTGTCTTCATCTTCCTTTCTTATTCTTCTTATTATTCTTCTTCTCCTTCTTTTCTCTTCTGCTCTCTCGCGGGCTTCCACCTACAGAAGCTTTTACACACAGATGCTTTTACGCACAGACGCTTTTACACACAAAAGCTTTTACAGACAGATGCTTTTACACACAAAAGCTGCTACACACGGAAGCTTTTACACACAGAACCTTTTACACACAGAAGCTCTTACACACAGACACTTTTACACACAGAAGCTTTTACACACAGAAGCTTTTACACACGGAAGCTTTTACACACAAAAGCTTTTACACACAAAAGCTTCTACACACAGGCGCTATAACACACAGAAGCTTTTACAGACAGAAGCTTTTACACACATACGCTTTTACACAGATGCTTTTACACACAGACACTTTTACACACAGACACTTTTACACACAGGCGCTTTTACACACTAACACTTTTACACACAGACGTTTGTACACACAGACACTTTTACACACAGACGCTTTTACGCACAAAAACTTTTACACACAGAAGCTTTTACACACAGAAGCTTTGACACACGGAAGCTTTACACACAAAAACTTTTTCACAAAAGCTTTTACACACAGGCGCTTTTACACGCAGAAGCTTTTACACACAGAACCTTTTACACACAGAGGCTTTTACACACAGAACCTTTTACACACAGACGCTTTACACACAGACGCTTTTCAAAAAGAAGCTTTTACACACAGAACCTTTTTAGACACATACACTTTTACACACAGAAGCTTTTTACACGCAGACACTTTTACACACAGAAGCTTTACATACAGAAGCTTATACACACAGAAGCTTTTACACACAGAAGCTTTTACACACAGAAGCTTTTACACACAGAAGCTTTTACACTCAAAAGCTTTTACACGCAGAAGCTGCTACACACAGAAGCTCTTACACACAGACACTTTTACACAGACGCTTTTACACAGAGAAGCTTTTACACACAGGAGCTTCTACACACAGACACTTTTACACACAGAAGCTGCACATCAAACTCCCTTGGGGCCACCTCTCTATGGCCGGCGGGCTTGCCGAAGGCAATTAAATATACCAAGTGAATATCCTATGAATATTCCACAATATATCATAGTGTGGTGAATAAATGGATAACCAGGTAAAATAAGTCACTTGTGGATTATGATTAACCATTAACGAATGTTAATAACCCTGGTAATCATACAACTAAACGCAAGATAGCGTTTGTGAACGCATTGAGTTTCCAAATGGAGTGTAAGTGGTTAAACCATGAAATCATGTGGTTTAATGGCGATTAAGATGAGATCTGAATGATATATTCATGGGAATATCAAAAAGGAAACTATGATCAACTATAAGTGGCTTATCCCATTTACAAGTGGTAGTTCACTAACCCCAGAGGGCCCCTAACCAGTTACGATCCCGAAAGGGAAGAACTCAGCACAGCTGTTGCTGGTAGAATGTTCCACTTCCCATGTTTGAATATGTGTTTTTAATGAATCTCATGCTTAGTATTGCTTAGTGATGTCTAAGCAATAACCCCAAGATACAGATAGACAGAGAATTGACGTCCAACTTGGAAGCTGAACAGCTGAACAGCTGAAGAACGGACATTACGTCCAGACCACTTTTCACCAAGCAACTCTTGATGCATGGCACTTTTTACCACAATCCAAGATCCTGGGCGACAAAAATCGGGACCCCAGGAGTGCAAAAAAAACGATCTGAACCCGGACCCTTAAATGACCCAACGGTAGATCTCCAGTCTGTATGGTCTCTTGTGGTTTTGGATTGTTTTTATTACAGTAATTGTTGGGGTTTATTCATGTTATTTCATGTTTATTCTACCTCATAACATCTTATAACAACTGCCAAACATGATGCCGAAAAGTGTGCCACCAGGTTTCCTACATGTTGATATTTCCTACATGTTTTCCAGGTGTCCAACCTTCGACCTTTTTTTTTGGGGGGGTTGCTATGACTGGTTGGTGGTATACCTACCCCTCCGAAAAATCATGGAGTTCGTCAGTTGGGATGATGACATTCCCAATATTAATGGAAAGTCATAAAATTCATGTTCCAAACCACCAAGCAGTTAGCTGTTAGTTATTAGTAATGGGTTATTGGTCAATATTACTAATGGCTACCATATATATATGTATATATACCATTATAACTATTAATAATTATTAATGGTAACTATTAATAATAATTAATAACTACATATATATATATCCCCGTATCCCACCATTGGTTAATATATCACTATTAACAACTATTAATGGTCAATATTAATGGTTACCATATATATCACCATATTACTATATAATGGTTACCATATATCTATATCACTATTGATCACCATATTACTAATATTACTAATGTTACTAATGGATACTAATGGTTACCATATCACTATTAATAACTCATGGTTCCCATATTACTAATCACTATTAATCACCATATCACTATTAATCAGTATTACTAGTAGTTACCATATTACTAATCACTATTAATCACCATATCACCATATTACTATGTAATGTTCATATCTATCATTGGCTCCCATTTCGATCATTGGCGAGGCCTCCCCAAGCTCGCGATTCACCGTGAAAACTCTCCGCAACCGGGGCTCCTTGATTCACGGTGAGATCGCGCACGAGCTGCTCCACGCGGCACCATCCACGGTCACCTTTTTGGGAAGGGGGTTGGTTGTGATATTATTAATCAACCTTTTTAAGTGTTAAATAGTTACCATTAATATGTTACCATTAATGTGATACTATTATTAACTATTGATAACCTATTAATGTGCTTCGAATCAATCTTCTGATTCATTTTTTCCGGATTAATCAACCTTGTAAACTGTTAAAAAAGGGGAGGGTAGCATTTCAGTAGCCATTTCTTACTGGGGGAAGCAGCACCACAATTAGAAGATATTACAAGTACCAAAAAGACTACTACCATAGTTCCTGACTCAGTGGAGTGGAGTACATTCATATCATGCATGACTCCCCAAGCTTCAAGAAAGCTTTCACTTTCATGGTCCTCGGAAAACCATTGTGATGCTGTCAGAAATCTGTTAAGACTCATTGAAATGCCTTGTGTCGAAAATAAAATTTACTGAAGCTATATATCAACTCTTTGCGTGAGTATGTCACTACAAGCTGTGCTGGCATGTAATGGCATGTAGTTTAGGCATGGCAAGGTGAGTTCTTCAAAGTCCAACAGAGCTCTGTTGCAGACCTGGAAAGAATCTGACAGTCAATGTGACATCTCCGAAGTTCGGCCAGGAAATTCTTACCCTTCCATTTCAAAGGTGAGGTCGCAGGCTTCGGTCAACCGAATTTGTGGCTAGGAACCAGATTCCGCCAGTTTTTAATATAGTCACCCACAAGTACAGACAAAAGAGTGGCAAGATGGTCCAGTCGTCAGCTCTTTGAATCCTATCCCCAAGCAAACAACAAACAGAGCTTTAGAAACTTTGGAGGTTTTTTAAACTCTGATATACCATCTGGTTATTTGTCACATAGCCATGGAAAATTCCACCATGTTTTATAGGTAAACCATCTATTTCGATTAGGGCCATCTATACCATGGCTATGTTAGTCATAGCCAGAGGGTATCTGTAACATTCTGAACTGAACTCCTCGCAGAAAATGGATGAAGTTTTTGCCATTGACAGCGTCAAAAAATCTCCGTACCCTCTGGTAATTTAACATAGCTATTGAAAATGGCCATTTATAGTGAGTTTTCCCATTAAAAATGGTGATTTTCCATAGCTATGTTAGTTTACCAGAGGGTAACTGTTGCTAAGCTCTGATTGTTTTCCACCTTTTGATGCTCAAAGCATCTCAAAGCCATTCGAATGTTGTGAAGGACTTTCTCATCGTGGACATGGATCACAAGAGGGCTACTCCTACAATCATTCTTTGATGGTTGCTGCTGAAAATGACCGGCCAATACAATGCGTGCGGATATTTTTTGGGCCTTAATTTCTAAGCTAAAGCCAAGTTTTGTGGTTGGCCATCGGATCTTTGTTAGTGTTATCCATTTAAAACATATATATATATATATACTGTATATATATATATATCCACATTGTCCATCATTGTCCACCATTGTCTCCAGATCATTCCAGATATTGTCTCCATCTCCTACATCCTCAATGTCCAATTCTAGATACAGCCTCTCGATCCACCATTACCGCCATAATATTCTGATACAATACCCTCTGGTAAACTAACATAACTATGGAAAATCACCATTTTAAATGGGAAAATCCACTATAAATGGCAATAGCTTTTTGTATGTTTACCAGAGGGTAATGTATGTGATGCTTAATCCAATCAGTTCAACAATCAACCGCCACAAAAAACGCCGGGATTCAGCCAGGTCAACATGAAAAATACCGATTTCGTTCATGGTTGAATTACCATTGAATCATATAAAAACTTGGCTTGGTTCATTCCATTCGCCTCTGTCTTTCAGATCCGTGGAAAATGCCGAAAAATGCCATGAGCTTTGATGATTTGAACCAACTACACCTCCAGTTCTTGGATTTTCCATGAACTGATGACACCGGAGGTGAATGGAAAATCCCTATTTTTGGTTGACAAAACGGCAAGCCATTCAAATTATACCCCTATCCCATCTCATGAAATACTAGTTGGTTCATGGCTTTCCTATGGCTTATCAACCAGGTTATTGTTCAGTTCTATCATATGAGCTGCGGACCATATTTGTTACATAACGCAATTGACGGGGTGTTCCTACCTCGTTCTCCAGTCCCGTAACGTTTTTGCCTACCTCGTTCTCGGGGTGTTCCTACCTCGTTTTACAAG
>Ga0126342_10011452_pt1 | contig 15849 bp, 13 predicted proteins | sample Cyp1metagenome_FD_92528 | JGI IMG/M metagenome (GOLD analysis project Ga0126342, IMG submission 92528) | Coral microbial communities from Lord Howe Island, Old Settlement Bay, Australia - Cyphastrea 1 metagenome | ecosystem: Host-associated > Invertebrates > Cnidaria > Coral ... | reverse complement strand
TCAATCATGATTGATCCACTATTTTTGGACTGAGCACAAGGGTGAAAATGATGGTTAGATTTACAGTTTGACGTAGACATCCGGTAGTGCAAGACGCGCTACCACTGCCCATGGAATTTGTGGGTTTGGAACGTGTCACAAACATGATCGGGCCCTGGCAAAATGTCAGAGCCACATTAGTAAATGCTCACGACTCAGCTTCCGTCCCAGCAACGAACATGTTTCTTGATCCAAGGGCACAAAAAACATTTTCATTTGGTTGGATGTACGGTATTCATTCATCGACTGTCTCTTTTGTAACGTTTCCATATTATGGAACTATATCCATGTTTTTTTACCAGGATGTTTGGATTCATTTTGGGGTCATTTATGGCAGTGTTTGTGTCAAAAGAATGCAGTTTTTTCTTCTCAATTTCTCTCAGCGCAATGACATGTATATATTGTGTGTCTAAACTTAGTCTCAGCCTTGAAAACATCATGTTGCGCAACGTGAAGCAACCGCTACTACAACATGTTCCACCGACAATAGAAACAGCGAAGTAATTTGATATTGACACATTCTCAATGTCCGGACCTACCAATGACCTTTGGTGCGCAGCAGGTCCCATTCCCCTCCCAGGATTGGTTTGACTCAGCCTTAAAAAAATTGGAACCCTGTCTGGTGTCTGGTGGCTGAGCGATGATATCGAATTTAGTGAAAAGAGGTGAGTTGCAGCTGCAAGGTCTGCAAGTCCTACAACGAAAAGCGATGGGGCTAGATGTGCACTAACAGAATTGGGGTACCAATGGACCCAGGAATACCAAGTATGGTTCATATTGGTTCATTTTAGTATATACCTACCCATCCCAAAATGAGTGTTTCGGCCGTGACACCGGCGTCTGTGGTACGTCTGACTTATCCTTGCACGCTCATCTACGACATGTCATTTGAGAATGCTGGGAGTTCCGCTTGACCCCCTTAGGTCGATAGACGACAGATGGATGCATTCAAGAGACTCTGTTTGACACTGTTTGACTTGGACTTGCCAGAAAGCAGAAGAGTTGATGATGGGGTTCATCATATTCATCCATGTGTCTCGCTTGCAGCAACTTGCAGCTTCAGTAGCTGTGAGTCATACAAAGCAATGATGCTGGTTCACTCAGAAACCAATGAGGAGACTTGCGCAACAGTTAGCGCATTCGTGCAACGTCATTTGTATCCATTGCTTCTGGATATAGGCTGGCTAATCTCAGATTTAGGTACAAGTCAATCAACATGTTCTAGCCATGTTCTGAGCCAACTCCCAAAATGGGTCCAATTGCAAACTTATTCGATTAGCAACAGTAACACTTTGACACCAACGGCATTGGATGGCCAATGCAGCTGTTACCGGCCTGGTTGCCCCAGCATCAATAGCTGGACTTCTGCTTGGGGGTGCATCATCCAAGCAGTCCGTTCCGAACGGAAGATCCACTGGAAGATCCGAAATCGAAATTGCAAATGATACGATGTTATGATGTAAAAAAAAAAGATACATGTTTTTACGCTCTATAGAACCCTTTTTGGCAGATCCTCACGTTGTGATAGATGTGATAGGATTTATACATTCTCTAGCCAAATCATTTCTCAGAAAATCTTAGAGAAACCCTGCAAGATAAAGTTTCACAGAAGTTTTGAACCATATCATGATAACATCCTTTCAATGGAATTCAATCTACGTGATTTTTAGGGTTGGCAATTTGCTATTCAAAGAATCAGGTGACTAGATAAGTCGGCGTATTATGGTACATACTAGTACTGATGATTTGCACATGGTAATTGTGTGTTTTATTCACCGACGATGAATGTTCCACCAACGGCACCGCTGATTTCGGTGCCAAGGATAGCTTCCTGCTAAGCAGGTGAGCCGAGACCACACGCAGTGGTTTGGTACTCAACGATGGTCATTGTGCCGCGATGTGTAAAGAATTAAAGAAGTTCGAAGGTCTATAGGCCTGTAGGCTCAAGTCTTCGAAGTTCAAGTTCTCGTTTCATCACTGAATTCAAGATATTTCAAGATCACCTTTTTGTATACCGAAGCCACATCACTTGCTCAACTCAGCTGATGTTTTGCAAAGCAAGGAGCAATGTCCACAGCTGATGTGCAGATCTTAGAGCCAGAGGATGTCAGGTGAAGCCCTCAGTGCTGCAGAGCCGGGTGGATCCGGGTGGCCCAATAGATGCCACGAGCCTCAAGCGTTACGTCCCGTTACGTTCCACAAAAGTCCATAGTAAATTTTACCATGGAATTGGTGTCTATGAATTATGGATACATATGTATACCTATTTAATCTGGTTGGTGGTTTCAAACATGAATTTTAGTTTCCATTTCATATATGGGAACATCCTTCCCATTGACTAATATTTTTCAGAGGGGTTGAAACCACCAACCAGTTTAATTATACGTATGTAATTATCATTAAGTGTTTGTATTTTTGTGTGACTATATGGAACTAGACGTAATGATTTGTAATTATATGTAATTACATGTATATCGATGTAATTACATGTAATTCGATGTAATTACATGTTATTAGATGTAATTACATGTCGTTAGATGCAATTATTTGTAATTTTATGTATATTATATAACTATATGTAATTATTTGTAGTTCATTATATGTGATTAGATGTCATTACTTGTAATTATTTGTAATTGTTTGTAATTACATTTTATTACAGATAAATATGTCTGTAATTGTTTGTAATTATCCGTAATTATGTATTTATATGTCATTATGTGCATTTATATGTAATTATCTGTAATTAAATGCAATTATGTGTCATTATTTGTAATGATTTGAAATGTTTGTGATTATTTCCAATAAAACACATTTATCTGTAATTATCTGTCGGTGCTTGTAATTATCTGTAATTGTCTGTCCGTGTCTGTAATTATCTGCAATTCTGTGTAATATTGTGTAATTATCTATTAATATGAAAGTAAATATGATTATCTGTATTTATATGCACTTATCACAATTATTTGTAACTACCTGTAGTCACTGTAGTTATCTGGAATTATCCGTAATTATTTGTAATCCGTAATTGCCTGTAAATATGGAATGATTTGTTCTGATTATGATCTGTAATTATATGCAATTATCATAATTATCTATCATTATTTGTAGTCACTGTAGTTATCTGAAATTTTCTGCAATTATCTTTAAATTCTGAAACTATATGATATTTGTGATGATCTGTACTGGTATTTGTTTGAACTTATCATGATTATCTGTAATTACCTGTAGCCACAGTAGTTATCTGGAATTATCTGTAATTATCCGTAATCTCTAATTATCTGCAAATATGCAATTAATTTTGATGATCTGTAACTATGTGCAATTATCATAATTATTTGTAATTATCTGTAGTCATTGTAGTTATCTCGAATTATATGTAATCTGCAATTATTTGCAAGTATCATAGTTACCTGTAATTATCTGTAGTCACTGTAGTTTTCTGCAATTATCTGCAACTATCTGTAATTATGTGTAATTATCTATAAATATGAAACTAAATCTGATGATCTGTATTTATATGCACTTATCATAATTATCTGTAATTACCTGTAGTTACTATAGTTTTCTGGAATTATTTGCAATTATCTGTGATCTGTAATTATCGGTAAATATGCAACTATTTGTGATGATCTGTAATTATTTGCAATTATTTTGTTTATTTGTAACTATGTGTAGGCACTGTAGTTATCTGGAATAATCCGAAAGTATCTGTAATCTGTAATTATCAGTAAATATGTAATTATCCGTGATTATACATTCGTAATTCTATGCAAATTATCATAATTATCTTTTATTATTTGTAGTCACTGTAGTTATCTGGAACTATCTGTAATTATCTGTAACCTGTAATTGCCTTTAAGTATATGCCATTATCTGTGATGATCTGTAATTAGTTGCAAGTATCAGAATTATCTGTGATTATCTGTACTCACTGTAATTATCTGGAATTATCTGCAATTATCTTTAAATTTGAAACTATGTGTGATGATCTGTATTTATTTGAACTTATCATGATTATCTGATTATCTGTAATTACCTGTAGTCACTGTAGTTATCTGGAATTACCTGTAATTATCTGTAATCTGTAATTATCTTTATATCTGCATTTATCTGTGATGATCTGTATTTATTTGCAAGTATGAGATTTATCTGTGATTATCTGTACTCACTGCGGTTTCCTGGAATTACCTGTAAATATCTGTAATCTGTAGTTATCTGTAATTATATGCAACTATTTGTGAAGATGTGTAGTCATATGCATTATTTTGATTATCTGTACAGATCTGTGGTCACTAGTTATTTGGAACTGCGTGTAATTACATTTAATCTGTAATTATCTGTAATTGTGTGCAACTATCTGAAAGAATCTGTAGTTATATGCAATTATCTTAGTTAATTATCTGTACTTATTGCAGTCACCGTAGTTATTTGGAACTATCTGTAATTATCTGCAACCTGTAATTACCTCTAGCTATATGCCATTATCTGTGATGATCTGTAATTATTTGCAAGTATCAGAATTATCTGTGATGATCTGTACTCACTGTAGTTATCTGGAATTGTCTTTAAGTATATGTCATAATTCATAGATGTACTTGCAGTATATTTCAACCTTTAAATATCGTGGTTTTTCCCCTATGGTTTTCACCACTCTCAGGTCCTTGGAGGCTGACCTGGAGCAGCTGAAGAGGCAGAAATGATGGTAATTTTCATCCAATGGTGATACTGATAATATGTCTATAGTAATGAAAGAGGATAATATTGTAATATACTAGCTTTGGCAATGGTAATATAATAATAATAAATTATGGTGGTAATATTACTGTAATATTTATGGTGGGATAGTAATAATCATCCAGAATTTATCGTAATAATGATAGTAATCCTCCAGAAATATCAGTGGTAAGGATCATCCTGACCACAATCACGAAAATATTCTTTTTTTGGTTAGTTATGGGATAGTAAGCAGAAATACACAGAATAGTGAATCCATGAATAATAGATTCTTTACTTTGTATGTAATTACTTTGTTATGGGACAATGGCTTGGGGTGATTAGATAATGATGGTAAATATATAATACGTACATAAATATACATAAAGTATATAACCAAACATCATGGGACATTATCCAGAATACTCCCAGACTTATTTCATGCGTCAGACATCGCTATTGGATTCCTGGTAACATGAGTCATTTGACTTTCAGGATAGATCATCGGAAGTATGTTTTTAATTATTGATATCCCGAATCCAGCTCTTGGAACAAAAAAACACAAGTGGATCCATTTAGAATCTGGAAGGGCCAGTTGATTGCACAACATCGGTTCAATTCTCGTTTATCATGGTCTTAACATTTGGAACTCTAACCAACCCTGGCTTAAAATAGCTTTTACACTATCATGTTCCCCAAGGCAATTCTTGGGTATCCCCTATGTTTTCAAGACAAACAGATGTCAGGACAGTGGCTGTCGCCAGTTTGAGCACATTTTGCTTGGGATACAACACCGGCATTGTTGCTGGTGCCCAGGAGGGCATTATGGAGGCACCGGGGTGAAGTCTAAGGATTCGAGAACTTTGCTCGGGACAAGTGGCATGTCCAGGGTGAACACAGCGGGTGTATTCTATGATCATTCATACCCAAAACGGCATCTGCATTTGTTTCATCGAATTTGGCCAACGACTTCTAAATCACCAGTTTCGGTAGTTTCCAATTCAAAAAAAACACAACCTTGATCCATTTGTTGTGGTGCTTGCCTCTGAAATCTTAAAATAGGATGGTTAAGAACCAGCAAAAGCAATGAGTCAAATGCCAAATTGCGTCATTTACTCCATATATGAAATATGTTGTATCCTGATTAGTGTGCCCCCCCTCCCCCCTCAACAATTTTAGTCTACTCAATAACTCGGCATTTTGGACGACCCCCCCTCAACAATTTTAAGGATAGTCAACTTAAGTAAGGATTTCAATTGACATCAATCTACTTTCAATTGGTGTTCCTTTCAAATCCAAAAGGATCACCGCAAAAGTTTTTGTGCACAAAAGAGTACCATCGAAACAATTACATTATTGAGGATCTCGGTCACTCATGGGGTACCCCCTTGAAAAATTGTTTGGGTGCTTGTTTTAATAAGGGTTTAATAAGGCATCTAATTATTTGGGAAACCTTGCATTTTCAATGCTTTAACATGGATATGGCTTTCTAAAGTAAATGGACTAGCTTTATCCAAAGAAAGGTGTATAAAGGTGGATAAAGCTCCTCCTGAAAAAAATGGATCTGAGAAAAAACTTCTCACAATGGAGGCCCCCCCCACCATTCACAGGATACTTAATTATTTTAGAAAATTTTCTCACAATAGAGTTCCAGGACACTAATCGGGATACAACATTAACAACATAGATTCATGAATCCATAGTTGGACAACAACTTAAATCTTAATTATATATATACATATATATATATAATATATATATATCATATATATCCCATAGTACATTATAGCCACATCGGTATAGCCACATCCCCATTTCTCCATGCCACTGGCCAGGACCTACACCTTCAAAACTTGGCCGTGGCGGAACTGGTCAGTGCGGCGCTGTTGGGTGCCACCGTGGGAGCTTTGTGCGGACAGGCAACGCCAGGGCTACGGTGGCCATGGGGGGCTGGGTGGTTCCATAGTCATGGGGGTAGCCCCCAAAATCACATGGATGATTTTTCGGGTTAAGATGGGTTACCCACATCTTATGGGAAACTTCCAGAAAAGTGACCTAAAATTTCAGATTGTTTTTTTTTATTTTTATTGAGTCATGATGAATTTGTTCTGCAGATCTTGGAGATATACCATAGTGATGATGAACCAGTGGATTTAGGGGGGCACAATTTTCAGACACAGCCATGTGGGTTCCATGGATACTGGTTCCTTTTTAGGCCATGCTGCGATGATTCCATAAGCGAATTCCAGTCCTGGTGCCTGGTGTTTTTTTTTGGAGCTGCCAGATCTGCTGAAGGTACCATTCTTAGTGGATACATATCATGGATCACCTAGCCATCAGATTTCGAACATTAATGAATAATAGTGTTAATAGCAGTGTTGTTATTATTTTCATTAGTATTATGATTGCGCAAAACCCAAAACCATATTCTCAATACCCAATGATTTTCCAGTTGAACAGGTTATACTGGTTCCAAATTTGGAGCTTTCTCGGAATGAGTTTACCCCATATATTTCTGCGGGCAAGGGCCTTAGGTCAAAATCGAAGACGCTTCGGACATCTTTGGACGATGTTAGTTGTTGTTTCTCTCCGCAGTCATCAAATTCTTGGCACCCCAATTTTGGACCGTGGTCAACATTGAGGTAAACCATGGCAAACCCGGCAGAACAAAGCTGAATGAAACGTGCTCACCGTGCTCGCCTCTCCCATTCTTGGGGCTTCTAGACCCCAAGAAACGGGAGTTGTTATTAAGTTTACCACATTGGTGGGTTTGTGCCACAAGATTGAACTGGAGATCATCATTACCAGGTTAGAGATGGGAGTCCCTATGAACCAACAGCAAGTGTGGGAGCTGCAGTGATACTCAACAGTTTCTCCATGATGCTCCACGATGTCCTGCCAGTCTGCCAACACTCTTGGTCGTCGGCGGGCCCTACTCACCACTGCAGCTCTGTTTGTGGTGTCTCCTTTGCTGTCAGCGCTGTCTCCAAACTATGCGGTGTTGCTTTTCGGCAGGCACCCAGCTGGAGGGTTTCCAAATGATTGCATCGAAAGATGGGAAATCAATGGAAATCAAGGCCAAATAGTTCGTCCGTTGAACGTTGAACCGCAATTTCTGCTTATACTTGTTCGACTGTCTTGGAGCCCATTTGAACCCTTGCGGCTGTGTTGGACTGTCTATTTTTTTGAGATGAACATTCATTACCCATGACGGATCCATGGTGCTGCTATATATGGTAACGTGGATCCCATCAATATACCCCAAATGTTAGCATATATATATATATACCAGCACAATGGATCCTATGGGTTATACTTACCAAAGATTTTGGGGGTTGACTCACACCCATACTAATTAGCATTGAATTAGCATTCTGCAATTTTCACATCTTGGATTCGATATGATCTATGCTGACAGGACATTGACAGGAATTCCGATTGGAGTCTCTTCGGTGCTGACGAACCTCTACATCACAGAGGTTGGAGTTGTCAACCGATAGGGATATCATTGACTTGATTGAAGGGAAACCCTACAGGATTCCATGTTTTTATCCAATCAACCATAGGGCCATAGGGGGTTCCTTAGTGCCACACTTCCCTTGAACCTTAAACCAATCCAGCGAGGTTAGCCGTGGAAAGTCCTTGTTGGATAAGGCCTACCAGATCATTCATACGAGGGTGTTGGTCTTTGTTGGATTTGACAGAATTGTTGCCATAGTCATTGCTTCCTTGGTCCAACTACCAGAAGTATCTACACCAGGTCTTTTGAGATTTTGCAGAGGGTTTGAAGATGTTCGAAGATGTTTGAAGATGTTTGAAGTCCACAAAAGGCGCTTTCTTCAAAGTCAACTTTGATACTGCAACCCTTCAGAGCTGCCAGACTGGGTGTAAGAAGTAACACGAAGTAACACATGCAGAAGAATGGATTGCATTAAAATTAAAGATGGCGCATTTCCACCAGAAATCCTGTCATTTTGCATCATTTTGCCCAAAAAAATATTGGTCAGGTGAGTCCTGCAGTTTGTCGAGGTCGCCTAGGTGGATGGGCGCCATTCATCGGCACCGGTGGCATTTTGGTGTCCTATTTGGTGCCCCTTGGCTGGACGTGGCCACGACCCGGGATCGCCCCGGGGATCGCCGGGATATGCCGGGATCGCAACCCAGGTCTGCGGCTTTACAGCCCTTCTCGCATGAGGCCTGGAGGTGGCAAATTGGCCTCGCAGCACCTCGGCGTTTTTTTATTTTCGCGGGTCAAAACATGAACGTTTTGTGATTTGACCACGAAGATAAGTAATCGTGACATTTAAATCAAAATTTCAGGGACTCCACAAACTTGGAACTCAAAATTTCAGGGTTACTTTATTTCAGAGACTTCAGAAACTTAGAGGCTCAAAACCCGCAAAATCAAAATGTCAGAGGCTCCAGAGACCTATGAGACACTCAAAATCAAGCTCTCAGAGGCTCCCAGAGGAGATCAAACTTTCACTCTACAAACCTACAGACTCAAAAGCAAGATTTCAGAGTCAAAAAAAGTGGGAGTCATTTTTGCTAGCCCCTCTGATACTGTACATAAGAAACAGTAAATTGTACCGTACCTCATTTTTCTGTGGAGGAACATCACCAGCATTTTTCTGTTAGGGCACGACACCCCAGGCCGTCCCAGCTGCAGCTCAGCTGTTGCTCAGTGCCAACCTGCCGGAGACGCCACGGTGGCTTCTGTCCCAGTCCAGGAAGGAAGAGGCCAAGGATTCCTTGCGACAACTCTTCCGCAAGGTGGGGGACACAACCCCACCAGCGCTTTTGAGAACGGAGGACCCACCAGCGCTTTTGGAAAAGGATTATGCAATTCTAAGCAATAAAAAGTAAGATATTGGAGAGGCTTATATCTTTGGTAAATACCTGAAATGAATTGAAACTAACAGATTCAAATACCAGCTTTTGGGTTGAACATGGAAGAAGATAGTGGTTTGGAGGGGAGTCAGACACTGCAAAATCTAGCGGCTGGGAGGTTGGCAGAGAGTGCATCGAGGATGAGGTGTACAAGCTGGAGGTGGAGAGTGGGATCGATTTTGATGAGTGTTCTTGTTGTTGCACAAAATGTAATTACATAATACTATTTGTATATATATATTATTATATTATTATATTATTATATTATTATATTATTATATTATTATACTATTATATTATTATATATAGTTATGTAATGATAATATCCAAAGATATCCAAAGATATCCAAAGTAACACTACTACTGGCATAGGCTTTCTTACATGTAAGGTATCGATTAGTATCCCTGATATGGCAGAGATTTCAGCAAAACCAGGCACGGGACCAGTCTTGGGAAGGTCTCTTGAAAACGCAGGTCCAATCAAAATATTTATTAAGCATAACTGACACTCTATCGGGCGCTTTAGCTGTAATTATTAAGCTATATATATATATATACTTATGACATTTGTTTGTATTTGTTTCATCATTGCTTTTCATCATTGCTTTTCATCATTACTTTCAATATCATATATCAGTTTGAGTGCGCTGTGCGCCGCGTGTGCAGGCGGATTTGTGCAGATCGAATGTTCCCAGCGTCCGCATTTGGGGACTCTGCAGCGGCGAACATCGGGCAGCTACCTTGGTGGGTGTGGGCATCAATGTACTGCAGCAGGCGCCCGCAAAGCGGCAAAGCGCAAGGGCCATTGGCTAAAGCTACTGTGGTTGCTACTAGATGACGGAGAATCTGGATGTCTTGCTGGAGAGTTGCCATATCTGCGAAGTGTTGAGAGTAATATTGAAGACTTATATATAATATTATATAATTAATTGTAATTATCCTCTTTCTCCCACCAAACTGGCAGTAGTCTTGCAGTTTTCAATGCGCACTTGTCCACCAGCCAGGTCTCCGGCATCAACGTTTTTATTTACTTTGCACAGGGGTTCCTTGGAAGCAGAGTCAAGCCACATCTGGCCGTTGCCCCTTTCCTCCTTGCAAGACTAGTCCGGTCCTGGTGGTTGTGGTGGTTGTGGTGGATCTTCGGCCTGTCTTTCTTGGCTTGTCGCGTCCCAGAGGATTCTGGACGACGCTGGCTTTGGAAGCTATGCCATGATCTCTGCAGCCATCGTAAGCTGCATCCAGCTTCTGGCCACTGCCGTGAGAAACTCAGGGCACAGATAGGGCTACGTTTCATGGCGGAAACCGGAAACCAGGAGTTGGTGGGGTATGTATCACTTTGTTCTTGTGGAAATGTTCTTGTGGAAAAATAAAGTCTAAATTTCATTAAATTTCCAGAAAAGGTGATGATATTTATTGCTCTCTTGGTTGTTCTTCGGGCGCTCACAGTCATGGAATGTGCACGGAGTGTCAAAACGCAGCTGCAAGAAGTATCTTCATGGCCTGAGGCTTTAATCAGGTACATTGACAAGATGGGTCGTCGACCATTGGCAGCCATTGGCATCATTGGAATGTTGGTTGGCTTGATGTGAATGCCCCAGTCCGAGGGGAAGGGCAACTCATTGAGGCATGATGACCCGTGAGGACCCGTGATGACCCGGTGTTCTGCTTGTGTGGCCACCTTTCTTCTACTGGGAAAAAACATGGAAAAAACGGATGTAGAATGATGAAAAATTTGCCGCTGGTCAGGGTTGGATCACCTGAGGTTGATCGTCTTGGGCTCTCTACTGCGTGGCTTTGGAGTATCCGTTGGTGTGGCGGCAAGGGCTCTCGGCTTCGTGAGACAGTTGCAGGTGAAATCTCCGGAAATCGTTTAGTGAAGTGGTTCAATAGCATGCCGGGGATCCGTCATAATGGTGGAATCGATTGGGATATCCTGATCTTGCAGCTGATCTACAAAAAAACATTGAAGGACAAAACGCCCGGCGAAACGTGTGTTTCCTTCTCGCTGCCAGGCACACTAGTGATTGATTTGTGTCATATGATTTCACTCGGCCAGTGATGCTTAATGAAAATCAGCTCAGACCTCAAAACAACCTCACTGGCCGACCTGCAGAAATTTACTTACCACTGGGATACCATGAATTTGGAGAATGAATTTGTTTATCAAGGTTATAACATGTTATAACATGCTATAACCATTGGAATGATCATCTTATATTTTACCATCATACCTCGTTCCCAAATCATCGCCTTCGCAACGTTGAGGCGTGGTTTGCGTTGAGCAGCATGTTGATCTACCGCGCTGCCTTCTCTCTATCCCTGGGCCCGTTGACCTCTCAGGGAGGCACTAGTCTGATTGCTCAATTGTCTATAGAGATAAAGGATCACCCAAAAGTGACATTTGAATAATCTACTTACGTTGATATGTATTTAAAGTAAGATACACATACATGCAGGCAGGAAGGCAGGCAGGCAGGGCCGTACATGAACCAACCCCATATTCATTCCTTTAGAATCCTTTAGAAAGTCAATGCGATATTGATACATTCATCATTACCATCCCATTTTTAATATTAACATATATTAAACATCCCATTTTTTATGGTCCTAGTCATGGGTGGTTTCATCATCCCTATATCCACCATGGGTGAACCGGCTGAGTTTGCCCTACGTCATGACCTCGGAGTTCTTCGCGCAAGAAGCGCGCGCCGCTGGAGACGGGGAGGGCCGGGTTTTTCGGAGACGGGCCGCCTTCAGAAGTCACATGACATGTTAAACTGGGACTGTTAATGTTGATCCTGACTTTTTCAGGTGATATGATTATATATGATTGATATGTAAGCTGTATGATTGTTTGTGTGTCCTTGTAGCATTTTATGGTAACTAGTCTTAAAAGTATGTTGACATATCAAGAGACAACATCAAGAAAAATACGTGGCAACAAAGCAATCTGATCATTAACTCCTAAAGAACCAGATCATGCAAAACACAGTATATATAGATGCGTCATGCCAGTCACGCCTTGGCAGCATCTAGCAGCCATTGGAGGAGTTGCTTTCTGTTGGGCCATGAATTGGCTTTCCAACTTCGGCGTTTCGTTGAGCTTCAAGGTCTTGGTGAAGGCCGGCAGATCTAACAGAGACAGAGACAGAGACAGATGAGATCAGTCAAGGCGCTCCCTGGGCCATTTGGACAAGCCTTAATTTTTGGCCCGCCACTTGGGGGATACCGCACACAGCAGAGGAGTTTTGACGCAGTGTGTTCCGTTCTTGAAAGTGCAGGGAGGTTTCTTTGCAATGCGGAAATTTGGAAACTGCCAACTGCAGTTTGATAGATTATGATTGTCCCAAAGATCGTCAAAGATCTGCAGGCGAATCTGAAGGCCCTGTAGTCTCGGTACCTTTGTGGTGTTTTTGTAGATGTGACCGATAATTAATTTATTGGTGGGGATCATATGAAGTTACTGAACATGAGGACAAGAGTGGCATTTTGGTCTCTCTCAAATGATATGACACTATTACTAGAATCTTTGCCCAGACAAGTTAGCAATGAATCTTATGACACGGTATGGTATGATAGAGCATGCTGCAGCATGCCCTTCAATTATGCCGTATCAGGTTATGTTATACCAGTAGTGGTCATCGGCTAGGTATGCCAATCTTGTGCAGCAGATTGAGGCATGTACATGTTCTTTTGCATCATCGCCCTGGTCGTTTCCTTGGTTTCAGAGACGGTGATGCCTATGCTGCACGTGCTGAAGGAGATGCAAACTGGAACGGACAGTCGTTGGGCATGTGATGCCCTGTGAGGTCTTTGTTTATATGCTCCTGCCCGAGACCAATGGTGTTTCTTTAGAGGCGGAAATTCCATGAAATTCGAATGTTTCCATGGCTGAACTTCTTCAGTTACAACTCTCGACGCTTGTGCAAAAGAGTGATGGAACCTGATGGAACCTCAACTGGCTCGTTATTTCATGTTCATTTCCCTGAAAAGATATGTATTGTAAAGGCATGGTCATCCCACAGGCGGAACGCACCAGAAATCGAACCGCAAACAGCGAGGCCCTGGATGTGGCTTTGGGATGTAACACCCCAAATTGGTGAATTGGCTGGTCTATGGCATTGGGTTTACCATGGTTTAGAAAAACATGACCCAGACTTAGATACATTTAGTCCAGGACCAGTGTGCAGATCGTAAGATATACAGAGATGATATGAGATGATTCAAGGATGCAGCAATCATTTCTATGGCTAAACCATGGTAGACCTCCGCACGTCGCAGGATTCTTCTACCGGTTTTGCTCGCATGTAAAGCCGGGGCTCTCGGACGCTGAGTCTGTAGACCCCCGGGATGCTAGCATTAGTCGATGCTTGGATACCCTCTGGTAAATTAACATCACTATGGAAAATCACCATTTTTAATGGGAAAACTCACTATAAATGGCCATTTTCAATAGCTACTCGTATGTTAAATTACCAGAGGGTACCAATGATCCATAATTACTGGTAGTCGATATCCACACTGAGTCAGGTAATAATGTCCTCTGTATTGAGCGCATTTGATGAAAGTGGAGAGAAAGTCGTTTCCTATCCGAATTCTTCTGAGGTCCTTGGGATATCTTTGGACCCAAGGATAGCACTGCTCAGTGAGCGCTGTGCACCGCGGTGATTTCAAAGTTAAGAAATTGCGGAAAGATTGGAGACACAAAGGCCTGATCACGCAGGTTTTAACATTGAAAGAAAAAAACGCAGAAATGTTGAGCCTTACCTCTCTGAAGTGTATAGACAAGAGTCTGGAATGCTGGTTTTAGAGCCATGCTTTGCTGTCAGAAGCTCTGAACTTCAGGCTGTCAGTCTTCAGTGTTTTTCTTCAACTCTTTGCTGTTGGCAAAGTTAAAATGTGCTGATGGGGGCTGCTCATGGTGCGAAACCATGTTGCACTAACCTCCAACAAATCCCAGTCTTTGCTTTTCATGCCTTTTCGGGACCCTCCTGGGTGTGTTTGCACTCGTGACCCTCGGGCAAATTCGTCTTTGGATCAGGATGTCTGTGTGACCCGCAGGGGTGGCTCGTGGAGTAGAATCAATACACGCACAGTAGCAGATGTTGCAGTACCCTGTGAAACAGCCATTGAAATTGACCCGCTGATTCACAAGCAGAAGATCAGCCCCGACCAAAACTTCTTTGACACATCCATCAGCAGAATATCCCACTTGAGTGATCTGTGAGATACACAAACGATAAAGATCATTTTTCAAGCCACATCAAGCCAGTTACAACATGCAACGCAGCTCTCCACACTTCGCCCAAAAGTGTTAGCGACACCTTCACTCCTGATCAGAGCACTGCGGTTTTTGCAATTCTGAAAAACGCTGGCGGTATTTTCTTTGGTTTGCCTGTTGCCCAATTGTTTTGGGACATTGGTTTGATTGGTTTGCTCATTTGCAACGTTTCAACTTTCATAATGTTTCATAATTTTTCGACAACAGCCCTAAGCTGTGAGAAATTCCAACAGTGAATGGAGTGAAGGTGTAGCCCTATTGCCGCGACGCGACTCATGGGAGCTTGGTTCAGCCGCGCGATTGCCTGAGTTTGCTTGGCTATGTCAGTACTGCTTTAGAAAAAATTCCCAGAGAAATACTAACATAATATAGCCTTATGCTGAAGCTTGTTTTTCCCAAACTACTTGTACCCCTCAAAACATTCCCAAAAAGGTTGAGACAGTGAAAAACTCTTCCAGAATCTTGCGCCGTTTGTTTTCCTGGGGTTTCTGTGCCTAGCCAGTTCCTGCGCCGGACCAAGTCCAAAGTTACGGTCTTCGATGTCTTCGATTTGGGAGATGAAATTGGCAGCGGCAATTTCGGCCAGGTAGAACATTTGATGGGCTGTACCCTCTGGTAAACTAACATAACTATGGAAAATCACCATTTTCAATGGGTAGATCCACTATAAATCGCCATTTTCAATAATTAGCTATGTTAAATTACCAGAGGGTAAGAAAATTGTGAGATGCCTTATCGAGCGGTTTTTTGTCAGGATACAATCCAAGAGACTTAATACATGGACCCAGAACTGCCAGCGACAAGAGTTCCAAGAGAATCGACAGCAAAGTCATCACCCGCATCATCAACCTGTATATTGATGTATATTGATGTTTATTGATTATATACATAATTGATCATAAGTGTATAATATATATATATAT
>Ga0126342_10011451_pt1 | contig 15849 bp, 16 predicted proteins | sample Cyp1metagenome_FD_92528 | JGI IMG/M metagenome (GOLD analysis project Ga0126342, IMG submission 92528) | Coral microbial communities from Lord Howe Island, Old Settlement Bay, Australia - Cyphastrea 1 metagenome | ecosystem: Host-associated > Invertebrates > Cnidaria > Coral ... | reverse complement strand
TACCGAACCTCACCCAGGCATTGCAGTCAGCGCGCGGCCGTTTTCCTCTTGCGGGCGCTTGAGCCAATAATGGCCGTAACATTGTCCATTGTTACATGTGCTACCGCTGTGTTCCCTTTGACATATATAATAGATGAAGGGACGGGGGTCACATTCGCCCCTACCACAGGGGTCACATTCGCCCCTACCCCAAAACGGGTCACATTCGCCCCTACCCCACTATCCTTCCCATTGACTGTGTCATTCAACCTTTTAGGGTAAGACCTGGGGACAAAGGACTTTTAGGGGGGACTGGGGAACATTTAGGGGGGACTTGGGGACAGACCTGGGGACACGGGATGTTGTGTTGAAATGGATGTTACAACGTAGCATCCAGAGCGTCTTGGAACTGACTTCCAGAGCGTGTGGCAAGTTTATTGACATGGATGTTACAACGATAATTCCAGCGTCTTGGAGTTGCTTGAAAGCGACTTTCCAGCATAACACGTGAAAATGACTCTCTGAGGTGGAAAAGATCATTTCGAGGCTCTGAAACTATTGCGCCTGCCATACAAAAGCAGGGGTCACATTCGCCCCTACCCTAGGGTCACATTCGCCCCCTACCCCAACTGAGGTAGGGGCAAATGCGACCCCACATGAGGTAGGGGCAAATGCGACCCCCGTGCCATAGATGAATATGACACAAATCACATCAAATTGCTATTAAAGTATTGAGGCATATTCAAACCATGAACAATGTAAGAGCACTCGAAATACTGCGTGCTTTGAAGGGCGCGCTGCAGAGTTAACATGAAAATGAAACAAAACTTGTCTGATGTACATAGGGGTTGCCAGCTGGGGTCGTTGCAGAGTCGGAAGGCTGTCGAACTTGATTGCTTTGTCAACATTTGTCAACTTGTCTGAGTGTTGTTTCATTGCTGGGTTTTGCAACTGACGCGTGCTTGGCTTCATGCTAGCAGAATCTAACAGAGTGTTTTATCTTCTGCCACCGACCCTCCCCAAAATTCCTTCCATGGGGATTTGGGGGTTCCGGGGATCGAGAATCCGCACAACATGGCTTAAAAACGGGCTTGCCGCCAAGTAGTGTCTGGTTGGAGACTTTTTGGTGAATTCGCGACGTCTTTTTTGGTGCATGCCAAAGGCCAAAACACTGTAGATGTCAATGTCTTTGCAACTTTCGCCTAAAAAAACGATTTCTGGCAAACATGCTGAAAACTGCGTAAATACATTTTTTTTGCTAGGTGGTGTTGAAAAAACACTGTAAATATGTGTAAATAACTTGGTTCAGGGGCCTAAAGCATCGTAAATGCTGTGGTTTTTGGCTCGAGAGGTGCCAAAAACATCACTATTTACCGTGTTTTTCTGTTCTCGAAAAGTCAAAACACAGCTTATTTGACGATCTTTCGGCACTACACAAATGAGAAAAAAAGATGTGCGGTCTCATGGTTACAAGATGCACAGGAGCAACACCAACACTCACACTATCACCGTACTAGTGACAAGAACAAGAACAGCAACAACACCAGCAACAACGACCCCTAGGGCATCGCCGGTGTGCGAAGCGCTGCAATTACTAACTAAAGAAACACAACCTGGGGCAAAGCCACAAAAAAAACAACGCAGCAAACCTAAGCCACAAGCAGCAAAGACAGCAAAGCAACAAGCTGCAGAGCAACAAAGACTTTGAAGAACCGCAAGCCGTAAGCATTAGGCCCATCAGGCTCGGACAGTTCAAGCCGAAATGCTTGACGATTTGCCTGGCGCAAGGGTCAAGGCGAGTCTTTGAAGCATCTTTGATTTCAGAATCAGTCAGCTTTGGAGCTCTGTCAAAATAGTCTTAAGATGTCTTAAGGACCTGCCTTTTTGTCAAACGCCTCTCTTTGTCAACTCGCTCCTGCCTTCCAGTCCAAGTCTTATAGCTTACATTTCATGAAATTTGGCTGTTTCTTTGGATTTCGCAGCTTCGGTCTTAGACCACAACCACAAAAGGTGTGCTGGATTTGCAAAAGTAGACCTCCACTGTCTGAACACGTAAGTCTCAGGCAACCAGATCAACCAGGCACATCCGGCATCTACTTCTACTTGTTACAAATTGTTGCTCAGGCTTGAACATTTCGGCGCATGAGAATTTCCCGAGGCTCCGGAGGTCCACAAAGGAGGAAGTTTTTTTTTTTTGTGTGTGTACTGTAGGAGTAGTGCAATAATCTCTGGTGATCAATCTCAGCTGCATGATCATATAGAAGTGTAATGAAGTGTAGCACTCACTGCAAGATTTCATGGACGGATCAAATCGAATGCTCTAGCCATATCTTTCTCTTCATCACCCGCCTAAAATCTTAGTGGCACAAATGATTTTGGATCATCGAAAGTCAAGTGCCAAGCGCACTGCTGCAAAGCACAGGGCCTTGCCCAGAGGTTTTGCATTGTCTCAACACTGCTCGCAGAATGTCTACAGTCTACATTACATTGAGTCTACATCAAAGCTGTATGGCTCTGCAATGACTAAATAAATGACTCTCAGAGAAAGCTGCTGTGCTGAGAAGTCGGAAAGGAAAGGAAACCGTTTGGGACACTTGACTTGTTGCATGCCCCGCATGGCCACCAATACTTCAAAGTCATGCTGCAATGCTTCAGGAGTAACGCAATCTTATTGAGAGTGGGATTGAGATTAAGCAAAACTTCCATGGAATTCCTGTGTATTCCGAAAAATTAAGCCACTGTTGGCAGCAGTATCAACACACATTTTACTTCCTAAATTCATGGCCGTCGCAAAAATATAACAGTATATCGTATAATACATTGTGAAGCACTTGTGACGCATTGCGGGGTGCCCAGAACCACCTTTTAACCAGGACAGATCTCTCGCGGCGCGTAGCTATGTTTTGCTACTGAGCCAGATTGATGGCAGCGTGTCTTTGCCATTGCCACCTACGAGTGTCAAACCACAAAAAATGTAGTTGCCTCTTTATACCAATGCAGTGAAGAATCTGCCAAAGGAGTTTTCACAAGTTCAAAGTTCGTCTTTGGAACTTGAATTTGCAGCCTCACATCAGTTTTCCTGCCAAAAATCCGGACCGGGTTGAAGAGTTGTGAAAACACCACTTTTGACCACATCATTCAGCAATGTTTGGAATGACCGTTTAGGTTCATGAAAGGTCGAGTTTTTGAGCATCAAAGAACTTTGTCTGTCCTATCTTCCACACCAAAGAACTCCTGTAGAAGTTTCGACTGGCCCAATAACCCAGCAGTCCTTGACAGGTTCTTTTAGGGACAACGACCTGGTCACGGATATAATTAGAATGGATAAGAACAGATAAAGATCTGCACTTCAAATCATTTAAATGGTTAGTCTTGAATTAAGAGCCTGCCTTCCAATTCCACGCTGTGAGCCACTTTCAAAATCTTTCAAGGCTCTGGCTGACTGAAGCGGTCATAGGGCCTGAGTATCCTTGACCTTGCAGCTTTCCGGCGCCGTGTCTTTCCGCCGTACATCCTGCCAAGGTGTCGGGGTACTCCATTCAAGGCCGTGCAACGTGATGATTTGCTGTCAAATCCTTCAATGGTGAACGACATTGGCGTTAGATTGTGTAGACAAAATCCAACTTCGCCCCTGAGTGCTTGACCCTTCCAGAACAGCTCTTATGCCCTCCCACCGGCAAGTAAAACACGCCAGGACCAATCAGTGCAGAATGGATACGCAAAACGCCAAAAGGAAAAACAGCATGACTGATGTTTTGGATATCTTTGGATGATGTGTGTGTACATATATATATATATATAATATATATATATATATATATTGTGGCTTGTGTGTCACACAGCGGCATATCATGCCATTTATCTTTTCCCCTCCTGCTGTTGGATCAACGGGAGGGAACTCTCGCGAGACATGCCTGATGGCTCTGTGGTGCGACCCGGCTTCGTGAGGTGGTGACCGGTTGGGACCTGGACTTTGATCTCCCCAACTAACATTGGTAGCGGAGCTGAGTCTCCGTTGCCAGGGGCCTGGGTACTACTTGCTGAACACCTTCGCCCTGGCCTTGCTCTATGGCATCTTCCCCTTCAGCTTTCATCCCATGTTGGTGACACTGTGAGGTGTAACTACATCCCTTTGTTCTCCAACAAGCCCCAGGACTATAAGGAATGGAGGAAACGCATCAGAAAAGCAAGGAGGCCGCGATCAGCCTTCTGACATCCCTGACGGGAATTTCATGGAGACAGGTGGAGCACATGGTGGACAAAGGAGGATGAGACTGGATTTGACCAGGTGTTGGTCCAGTTGGACAAGCGCTTCAAATATGATGATTGTGTTGAGATGCCTCGGGCGCCGGAGAAAATGGAGAAATTCTTACATGGATCCACCCGCCGAGGAGATCAAAGCCTGATGCAGTACTGTGCAGACCATCGTGAAGCCCGACGCAACTTGGAGAAGCACAAGATCACCCTGCCCTACACGGCTAGCGGCTGGCTGCTGTTGAGAAGGTCAAGCCTGACCTATGAGCAGAGGCAGATGGTGCAGACGCAATGTGCTTCCCTGGAAGAGGTCAAGGTTGAAGAAGCGATGTACTACCATGTACTACCTCTTCGGCCAAGACTATCGTGGACGCAGCGACGTTCGATGGGGAGCCAATGCACAATCAAGCTGCACCAACGATGGCCTCCCCGACAACATGCCTATGCTGTAGAGGAAGCCCGCGAGATGGATGATGACGAGCTCTGGAGGAGGACACCAACCCGGACCAGTGCCAAGACCGAGGACGCCTTCTATGAGGAGGCCATGGACCAGGAGTATGACACCACTCGGGAGGGCCATGGAGCCGATGACAACGCTGAAGAGACCTACTACCAGTCTGATGAGCTGCGTGGCGACTAGATGAAACGATGGAAGAGCCTACTTGGAATCAAGGCGCCAACTCGCCAATCTTCGTGCTGCCCAAAGGTACTAGCGCGTTGTGGCACTTGCTCCTGATGCAGCTTCTGGTGGTGCAGCAGCTCAACTCCCAGTTTCTCCTGGCGGCAAGGCGGCACAATGCCCAAGTGGATCACCAACTTCGAAAGGAAATTCATCGACGTCCATCCACTTCAATGTTTGGGGCCACTGAAGGAAGAGCACCACGAAGACGATCTTGAATGCCCACACCACCGGCTCTACAGTGGCGATGGTTTGCTGTCCAAGACCTTTTCGGGGCCAATGGATGGAATGTGCGCAGTTTTGACATCTCCAATGGATGGGATTTTGAGAAGGCAGCTCACAGACGTGCCTTCCATGAACTACAAGATCTTGAATGCCCGACTTCAGTTGGTTTGCGCCCCCATGCAAGAAGTGGTCAACTCTCCAGAACTTGAGCCTCCACACCCTGGCTCAGATCGAGGCCTTGGAAGCTGAACGTGATTTTCAAGAAGCCACCCACCTGCGGCTTGCTCTCGCGGCTTCATGAAACAGCGTGAAGGACGCCATGCTGTTTGGAGCAAACTCGACAGCATCTGGGACCAGTGCCAGTTTGGCACCATGCTCCCGGACAGCTTTGGCGACTGGATGTACACCAAGAAGCCCACGACGCTGCGATGGCCTTCGTTTCAAGCTGCAGGGGAAATGACAAAGCTTTGCATGGGAGATCATGAACATCTTCCAATCGAAAGCTCAAGCCCGAAGATTTGCAACCGAGCACGAGCTTCTGGAGCCTATCAACAAGGCTTTTGCAATGCCATCTTTGACACGGTCTGCAGGATCTATGAGGATGAGTTTGAAGAGGAGGCCTATGCCAACAACGATGTGCAACCCTTGGCGATGCGGGAGTTCCCATTGGAAAGTGATGAGCCTGAGCAGGCTGAAGAGGAACAGATGTCCCCAGTGACGGACCCAGTGAACCCTGAAGATTCTGATGGCAATGCACCCTGAGACTGATGAATCCAGAGCTTTGGATTCGATCGACCGTGCCAAGCTGGCCCTGATGAAAGTCCGCAATCGCGGTGTGATGCACTACATCGACCTGTCCGAGTCGAACAAGCGCAAGCGAGAAGAAGTGGCATCTGAGGATGGAGCTGAAGAACTGGATCATGAGATGGGTGACCTTCCTGCCGAGCCCATGGAAGATCGATGGCAAGCAAGTGACGGTGGAAGGACATGGGCCAGAATCCACAACCTCGCCAGGCAGCAGCTCTTTGTGCCTGACTTGCTCTACGGCGAGGTTCCCTTCCACCTGTTCAAGAAGGAGCGCGTCACTCACATCCGCAGAGGAGGTCCCAGTCCTGAGACTTTGGTGGTCAGAGATGAATGGAATGGCCCTGATGCGGACCGCAAGATGCACTAATGGATGGACGGGGGCAACAACCTTCATTGTGGATGCTGGCTTGCTCACCAGTGTCTCGGCAGCTTTTCCGAAATGATGGCCCACCTTCTGGCGGCGGTGGAGGACCAGGTGATCCTACAGCCCCTTTTCGTGGACCACCTTCAGTGTCTCCGAGCCCGAGCATCGCTGATGATGATGACATGCGGGGAGGAGATGGTGGAGGTCCCGCAGCAACTGCTACAACAACTCCGGCACCATTTGCCGAACCACCCGCCGGCAGTGTGATTGAACCAATGGAAGAACCACCTGGCCAACAATCCACACCACATAGACTATCCCAACCTGCAACTCTACCTCCTGCAGCCTTACCTCATTCAGGGCAACCTCAACAAGTTCCACAACCTATTCAACCTCTTCAAGCACCTTCACAACCTGGCCTACCAACCTTTGAGCAACAGCGACGACGACATGAACACCAAGAAGCAATGGTCCTGCCAAAAACCTATGGCCCAGCTCCAAGGACTTTGCCCAGATTGACACCTTATTCAGAGCGGAGCGACTGCTACAAGATGAAGAAGATGCCCAGTTTTCCTTCGCAGTGGACATCAATGAGAAGACCAAGCTTCCCAGAGGATGGAAACTTGAACATGGCCACATGGTCCTGGATGACACTGTGATGGACGCTTGGGGGCTCAATGGCAACTACCTCACCTCCAAGGCAGACGGACTATGTCCCTGATGAGGCCACATGTCCTTTGGCGTTGCATTTCCGGGACAAGAAGAAGGTGGTCAGCATGGGAAGCTACTTGTACCGCGAGAAGTGGAAGAAGGGTAACCTCAAGAAGAAGTACGCCAACAACATCTGCACCGGCTACACCCGCTTCAAGATTCTTCCAGCTTGGTGCAAGCAAGCGAAGGAGCTCTTTCAGCAGAATGAATGTGGAGCAATGCTATGCTCAGGAGCCGAGCAACCAGCCCCTCAACGAGCGCTACGTGAGCCTTGAGGACAGGATGGCCTTCAGAGAAGCAAAGATGAAGGAGTTGCAGTCCTTCTTTGACAACTCCGTTTGGCAGTTTGATCAAGGACGTGGAGCTCCAGAAGATCGCATTTGAAGGCCAAGTTCATCCTTGGCTGGGAGAAGAATCCTGATGGCTCACCACGAGCCAAAGCAAGACCCGATGCCCTGAATGGACTGGATCTTTGTCCACAACGAGCCCTACGTTGACCAGACTGGCAAGAGGAGTGATCCTTACAGTGGCTACAATGATGGGCATGGAGCCGTTGACCAATGATGCCAAGGCAAAGGCTTCAAAGCCGATGGCACGCGTGAGATATGGGTCCGCCTTCCCAGAGATGCCGAGACCATCTTGGGTATTGAGCGAGACAGCGGCCAACTGATGAAGCTGGTGAAACCCATCTATGGGCTATGTGATGCCCCACGTGCCTGGTATGAAGAAGCAACTGAGCTCATCCTGCGCATTGGCAAGGGCACCATCATTCAACACCCTCTTGATGCCTGCCTGTGCTTGGCCTTTGACCAGGATCCTCATCAAGCTCATGCATTTGGACTGGAACCGCAACTGATTCGCATGTTTGGCATACTGTACATGTTGATGATTTGTTTGGATGCCTGAAGCCCAGCAATTGGCACGCCACACAGCTCCAGAAGTCCCTCAAGGAAGTCTTCAGCTTTCGTGAATGGCTCAGCCGTGATCATCTTGAATATTGCGGCTGCCAGGTCAACAAGGTCAATGTGAGAACCACTGGCGTCTCCATCAGGAGAAGTACCTGCACGTACAAAGCCGATAAGCATCTCCAAGGAGCGCAAGAATCAAGAAGACCTACCTGTGACTGAAAGCGAGCGGACTCAACTACGTGATTTGATTGGAGCTCTGCAGCGGCCAGCAACACAGTCTTCACCACACTTGCAATCCCAAGTCTCTATGTTGGCTGGCGAGGTGACCAAGGCAACGATCAAAAAGCAGCTTTTTCCCAACAAGACCTTGAGAATGAACGACGAAAACCAATGCAGCTGTCGGCCTGGAGTATCGCTATTTGGGCGACAAGAATGACCTTTCATGATTGCCTACAGTGATGCCTCCTTTGCCTGCCGCAATGACTTGAGCGGCCAAGGCGGTTACATGCTGGTCATGGTGAGCAAGAAAGAGGCCGAAGGTGAAGAAGGATGGTACAATGTGCTGGACTGGCGGAGTTGGAAACTGCTACGCGTGGCTCGCTCAACTTTGAGTGCTGAGAGCCAAGGCGCTTCCGAGGCTGCAGACGCTTTGCTTTTTGCATCTACGTTTTGGAACTTCATTTGGTTTTGCTGGCTGGTCTTGGACAATGTGGACGCAGCCAAGCTTCCCAATGCACCGCGATTGGTGGTAGACGCCAAAGCCCTCTACGATTTGCTGATCAAGGAGGAGGTGCAAGCTGGAACAGGCAGCTGACAAGAGAACAGCCATTGAGGTTTTGGTCACACAGGACGAGTTGAAGTGCTGCGGAGCTCGCACTTCATGGGTCAGCTCAGAGCTGCAAAATGCAGATGGTTTGACGAAGGGGTCGGCAGCCCAACTTTTGGCAGATCGTCTTCGAAGTCATCAGACCCGCTTGCCCTGACCTTCCAAGCTGCGAAGCGCAAGACTGCAAACGAGCGGAAGCAAGGAGCCGAGAAGTATGCCATCAAGAAACTTGGAAGGGCGATGCACGGGATGTTTGCTGGACTTCTGAACGTCGTGAACGCCCTGGAGACCAACCACACCGAAGGAGCGATGTCCAATGTCTATGAGAAGCTGACCAACCACACCGAAGCTGCGATGACCAATGAGAATGCGCAGAACCCTGCCGAGCTGTGCATCCTGGACTATGCCAAGGTCCTCTTAATGATCTTCACAGCGATCATGATGTTGCTCTATGGCTGGGTGATGCTACGTCAATGGCTATGTCGACGCGGTGATCAAAATGAAGTCAGAGGAAGAGACAACCCCCACTGAAGTGGTCACACGTACCGTCATGACCCCACAGGATGAGGCGACCTTCCGCGCCACGTATGAGGAGGTGATGACTCTTTGCGAATACCGAAGATCCCTTGAGGCCGAGCTCATCAAGAAGCAGCAGCTGACAACCGACGCAAGAGATGAAGCAGGCAAATGGAAGGCAAAGTATGAGCACCTGCGCCCCGACTTCGTGCGGATGCTGGAGGACACCGAGATCTACATTCTCCCTCACAGCAACATATGGCACGCTGACCTGAACTGCGTTTTTGGAAGAACAGATGGGCAACAGGCCATCTATGGGTGCCAAGCCTGCCGCCTGTGTACAAGACTCATCGGCGAAGAGGGCTAGAACTTCCAAGGCGATGCTCGAGCCTCTGCCCCTCCAGGAGCATGGCGAATTGGCGATTTGGCCGATGCAAGGGTGAGAGGATAATCATTCAATTGAATTTGTTCCTTCTCACTTTTTCACCAGTGTGATTTGTGTGTCACACAAAGGCATATCATGCCCCATTTATCTTTTTCCCTCCTGCTGTTGGATAAAAGGGAGGGAACTCTCGCAAGACATGCCTGATGGCTCCGCAGAAAAGGTCGCCTATAGCGCTTTTGCAGCCACATTTCGTGAGGTGGTGACCGGTTGGGACCTGCACTTTGACCTCCCCAACTAACACACACACACACACACATATATATATATTATAATATAATATAATATTATATTATATTAAATTCAATTATATTACATTATATTACAATATTTATATACGGTTAACCTCTTGGCTGCTCAAATATTCTCTGCTTGCGGCGGCGTCGGACCTGCCTGAAAAAAAGCATGCCAATAGCCAAAAAATTCATCGGGGGGCCGCGGCCTTAAAGATCTGTGTGATGATGATAGATCATCACAACAAAGAGGGAAGCAGCTAGTCACAATGTTAGTTAGTTGCTTTCTTAGTCACTCTGCTAGTCACCTTGTGAGTTGCTCTGCTTGTCGCTCTGTTTGTCCCTCTGCCAGTGGCTCTTTTCGACGCTTTGTTCGACGCTTTGTTCGTCGCTCTCTCAGTCGCAGTCGCTCTGTTAGCTCATGGCTCTTTGGGTCGCTCAGGAGCTCTGTTCAAAGCTCTGCTAGTCGCTCTGGTCGGTTAGTCCATACGTTGCTCGCTCTGTTCGTGGCTCTGATAGCCGCTCTGCTAGTCACTTTGTTGGTCGCTCTGTTTGTCGCTCTGTTAGTCCTTCTGCTGGTGGCTCTGTCAAAGGATGTCCTAGTCGTTCTGTTAGTCGCTCTGCTCGTGGCTCTGTCAGTCGCTCCCTCTGTCAGTCCCTCTGTTGGTTGCTTTGTTCTATGCGCTGTTAATGGCTTTCTTGCTCCCTCTGCTCAACGCTCTGTCAGTCACTCTCTTAGAGTCCCACAGTCGCTCTCGCTCTCAGTCCCTCTGTTGGTTGCTTTGTTCAACGTGCTGGTATTATCTGTAATGAATGGCTCGCTTAATCTCTCTTAATTATAGTCATCTTAGTTGCTCTGTTAGTCGCTCTGCTCGACGCTGTGTCAGTCGCTTTCTCATTCGCTCTGAGAGTGATGCACTTATTTGTCACTCGCCCGGGTATAGTCCCTCTGCTATACCTGCTCTGTTAGTGGCTCTTTTCGTGGCAAGTCTCTCTTTTAGTCGCTCTGTCAGTCGCTCCTAGCTTCTCTGCTAGTCACTCTCTGAATCGCTCTGTTCGTGGCTCTGTCAGTCGCTATCAGTCGCTCTGTTCGTGGCTCTCTTAGTCTCTCTGAAAATCGTTCTGTTTGCTAGTCGCTCTTTTAGTTGCTGTGCTAGTGGTTCTGTCAGTCGCCCTGTTAGTCTCTATATTATATATATATCTCTCTCTCTCTCTCTCTAGTTGCTTTGTTGGTTGCGTAGTCGCTCTGCTCCTGGCTCTGTCAGTTGCCCTGTTCATGGCTCGGCTCTGTCAGTCTCTCTCTCTCTCTCGCTCTCTCTCTCTCTCTCTCTCTCTCTCTCAGTCTCTCTTAGTCGCTCTGTTAGTCGCTCTTCTCGTGGCTCTGTCAGTCGCTGTGTTTGTTGCTCTGTCAGTCTCTCTTTCAGTCGGTCTGTTAGTTACTCTCCTACTCTCCTAGTCGCCGTGGCTCTGTCAGTTGCTCTGTTGGTGGCTCTGTTATTCCCTGCTTGCTGAATGATGAAATCAGGATCTTGTGAAATTGCCAAGGTTTCAGCTTCTTCCCACCGCCCTCGTGAAACCAGACCTGGGCGGTTGCTTCACAAAACTTGGCCAAGTTCCTCTACGCTCTACACCTGACAAGGACTTTAAATTTTGCATTGTCTTTTTTGCAAAAACGCACGCTGCTGCACTACACCGTTTGACATACCAAAAAGAAATTGCAAACAATTTCAATAGCAATTGCAAGCTCTTACCATTTGCCAGATGTTGCAAGCACTGACTGCTCAAAAACATGTAGCCCGTAATTCAGACTCTTTCAGTAAATCATGCAGCATCATTCAGTGGCATTCGGTGGCATTCAGCTTCAAGCGCACATGTTCTTGTAGTCTTCTTCTGCTTCCACGAACAATTGCTGCAAAGCTTCCTCGGTCGCTGAGTCGTCTGGGGATGCCGGCAAAGTTCACATGTCAACACAAAGCGAATCCAGGCGAAAGACCGCAAAACACCAAATCTTACGTGGAAAGTGAAGTTTGTTTCCCACTTGCTTGGCTCAAAACGGAAAATCTGAGCTCTCAGACCAACTCCCGGATTCGGGCCTGCATTCAAATTGGCAAATTCCAAAGCACGACATATAAGCACATGACTCACATGACATTTCAGCGCCACCCAGTGTTTGATCCATGAACCCAATCTTTCTACGCCATCACCTGCCAAAACTCTGTCTTCCAAGACAGCACCTGGGTTCTTTTGGCACGGGCCACCAAATCTGCGTCCCCGGAAGATGCTGCCCTGCAAATGCAATTCTCGCAAGATCTCGCAAGTACGTCAATTTGTTGTCTCACATCTCTGGAAATTGCAAACAAACACCTTGTCGCGCAATGAAAAAATGAAAATATCAAGGCGTTCCTTCTGTTCTTGACAGTTGAAATTTCGCTGCCCCAAAACTGCTTGAAACACATCTCTGTCAAAAGGTGTGAAAAAGGCACAACGGCTTCGCTGCTTCCCTGCTGTGTTTCCCTCATCGTGCAACCGCGGAATACAAGTTTTTGTCTGAGCAGATAGCCAAAGGCGCCGATGGCATTGATAGCAATCATTGTGTGTGTGTTGCACTGATTCTGTTGTTCCATGTTGTTCCTGAAGGAAGAATTCAATTCCAGCGCCTGGCGAGCTCGCTAGCCTATCTGCAGAGCATGCTGGTTGAAACAACAAACTGGTTGAGAGACATACTGAGATTTACCGTGTCCACTGAGTTCACTGGCCTGGGAACAGTAAGCGTTCAGCTCGTGAGACAGGTCAGATAGCTTGTGCCGGCACGCCTTTTGCACCAGCGTGGCCTCCCAAGGTAAAACTGCGCCCCAGCTGCAGCACAGCAGCGGGCAATGCTCAAATTCTTCTAAAATAGGCCCTAGGCCCTAGATCAGTGCTCCTTCTAAGGCAAGTAGCGGCAAATATAAATCAAGACATGTTTAAATCTAAATTATATGATGTGTGTGTGTATGTGTATAATTGTGTGTATATATATATATACACAGACATATATGTATAAATGACGTACCAAGTTAAATCAAATGAACTAAAAACACGTGATTAAAACTATTGTTTAACAAAAAGATTTGAACGCATTTTGGATCCTACTCTGTAAGCCCACTGCAGCAATCTACAAGGAACCAGTCCTGGGTAGAATTCGGGGACCACACTTTCATAGGTCGTTGTCGGATGTAGGTTTCGAACCCTATTCCGTGTCACTCACTGCGAGGCAAGAAAGGTTGCAAACCAAATTACCAGAATACATGGCTAAAATTTCTAGGTTTCATGTGCAGAACAGCTTGTCAGATCGGTTTGCTGCCTGGATTTTGACCCTTTCCTAAGCTACTGTACTGTTCCAGTCCGTTTATTCCTTCCATTGTTTAACCATATGCAACTGTTCAACGTTTTCGTTCTTGCCGGTTGATAGGCGATGTCGCCAATTTCAGTTCGTTGGAATCAGGTCTAGAGAGCCAGGACCGCGAGAATGTCAAGACCTTGTTTCATGAGGACGGTTTGCGCTCTCTTTTCCGCTTGGCCCAAGAAATCAAAATGACATTCAACATCGTTAACCATTCAACACCGTTCAACCATGCTTCACTATCAACACGGTGATGCTGCCTCTCCAACCTCTCCAAACAAGTTTGCAAGCTCACCGGGTTCGGATTTCTCAGCTTGGCGGACCTGCTCAGGGTTGCAAGAAGCCTGGAGTGAAACCAAAGAGCAGCTGAGTGTGCCACCAAGAAATCAAGCAGAGTAGTGCTGGAGGAACTTGCCTACCCACATCTGTTCACAATCACGTGCTTGATCGCAACTATTGCGGCAAAGAGCACGTTGGAACTTACTTTAGATGAAGACCCGGTACGTACTCGGAATCGCCAACTGCCAACTCCTGCACCTGTTACAATAAATGCTGCTTGTACCCTGGTCTCCTACAAGCAGAGGAGTACAGCACGGTAGCTTAAACCGATCTGAACAGCACTTATATATTTTTTCTGACATAGTACTTGGATGCACTTGGAACATCTTGCGACACTCAATCCAAGCACCATGCCATGCCTGACCCTTGAGAGCACGCATTTGGGGCAGCACCTTTCTCACATGCAAGGGAATGGATACAAGAATACTAGGGCACAAACATTCAAACAAAGATACTCAAAAATCAAGTTTGCGACCAGGGCGTAGCTAGGACTCCAGTAATGAGTTCGCGGACCAGATGAACAGCAGCATTGCAAGAACTCACAAAACGCCTCAACAGAGAAGCCATCAGCGCGACCACGAGCTGTCCCGGCCTTGGCTCTGCATTGCTTCATGCACAGAATTTGTTCAATCTTTTCACGAACAGCTCGGGGCCCAGTGTAGATTCCAGGCACTGCGCCCAGAAGTTTGCGATAGGTTTGCAATGAATTTGCGAGATTTTGCTGTGAAGGGAACGATGCAAGAAAAACTAGCTATATAAGTTTAGGAAGGTACTGAAGTTTCCCAATAGTTTCCAGAAGTTCCAAGCTGTCCACAATGGAATCTCCAAAGATCTGGGGGGGTTCAAAATATAGTTGCAGGATGCTGCAAACCCGGGCACGTTCAAGCAGAATAGTTTCAGGGAGTGTCGCAAGGTTCAAAGTGATGCTGCATCTCTGTATCACGGATCAGTACGATGGTCTAAAGTAAAGGTTTCAAGTAAAGGTTCCAAGTTACAAGTAAAGGGTAGCAAAATGTGGAATGAAAAACGGCATCTAGTTTTGTTACCTACTGCCCAAAAACCGGCCCAGGTGTTATTGCGTTTTTTTTTAATGTTTTTTTTTTTGCGTTGTGATATGTTGGGGGTGGGGGGGTTATAACGTTCTTGGTCTTCGTTTTCTTCGACTTAGGTTGGACACGTCTTCTGTACTTCGGTGGATGCACTTCATCTTACGTTGGACGCGTCTTCTGTACTTCGGTGGATGCACTTCATCTTACGTTGGACACGTCTTCTGTACTTCGGAGGACGCACTTCGTCTTATGTTGGACACGTCTTCTGTACTTCCGGCGGATGCACTTCATGTTACGTCGGACACGTCTTCTGTAGTTCGGTGGGTGCACTTCATTTTGCGTTGAACACGTCTTCTGTGCTTCCGGTGGATGCACTTCATCCTACGTTGGACACGTCTTCTCTACTTCGGAGGACGCACTTCGTCTTATGTTGGACACGTCTTCTGTACTTCGGAGGACGCATTTCATCTTACGTTGGACACGTCTCCTGTACTTCCGGTGGGTGTACTTCATCTTACGTTGGACACGTCTTCTGTACTTCGGTGGATGCACTTCATCCTACGTTGGACACGTCTTCTGTACTTCGGAGGACGCACTTCGTCTTATGTTGGACACGTCTTCTGTACTTCGGTGGATGCACTTCATGTTATGTTGGACGCGTCTTCTGTACCTTGGTGGATGCACTTCATCTTACGTTGGACACGTCTTCTGTACTTCGGTGGATGCACTTCATCTTACGTTGGACCCGTCTTCTTTGCTTCGGTGGACACACTTCATCTTACGTTGGACGCGTCTTCTGTACTTCGGGTGGATGCACTTCATGTTACGTTGGACACGTCTTCTGTACTTCGGTGGATACACTTCATCTTGCGTTGGACACGTCTTCTGTACTTCGGAGGACGCACTTCATCTTACGTTCGACACGTCTCCTGTACTTCCGGTGGGTGCACTTCATTTTACGTTGGACACGTCTTCTGTACTTCGGAGGACGCATTTCATCTTACGTTGGACACGTCTCCTGTACTTCCGGTGGGTGCACTTCATCTTACGTTGGACACGTCTTCTGTACTTCCGGCGGATGCACTTCATGTTACGTCGGACACGTCTTCTGTAGTTCGGTGGATGCACTTCATCT
>Ga0126342_10011450_pt1 | contig 15850 bp, 24 predicted proteins | sample Cyp1metagenome_FD_92528 | JGI IMG/M metagenome (GOLD analysis project Ga0126342, IMG submission 92528) | Coral microbial communities from Lord Howe Island, Old Settlement Bay, Australia - Cyphastrea 1 metagenome | ecosystem: Host-associated > Invertebrates > Cnidaria > Coral ... | reverse complement strand
GTGTCGGATCTGACCTCGGATCCGACACACATGATATTTTGTGTCGGATTCATGTGTCGGATCTGACCTCGGATCCGACACACATGATATTTTGTGTCGGATTCATGTGTCGGATCTGACCTCTGATTGGTGGGTCCCATCCCATGGGAGATGGTGTAACAAATTTTCCGCTCAAAGTCGAATGAATGTTGTAACCAAGTTTCATCATCAATGGTTCAAACCATGTGTCCAATTTGGCCCAAACTGGACACAAATCTTTTGAAGTCTACACCATGAGTCTCAACATATTTTCAGGCCTAAACGTGTGTCAGCTTTGACTCTAAGACACAAACCCTTTGAATTTGGGGTTATGAACCCCATGCCGGGACAGAAAATCGCATGCGAAGCCGCAAGAAGCTGGAACGAACTTAAAAATATCGCATTGTGGAACGGTGTCACAAAGTGGTGAATACAAAAACCTGGTTGCTGGATGGCAATCAACCCTTTCAACATCCCAAAGCACCCCCACATCCATTGAGCCGTTTTTGCAAATCACCCCACAGAAGCTGTGCCCTGTTCATTGGGAAGTTGCACTCGGTCTGCAGCAAAGCATGTGGCCCAACCGGCTGTCGTCGCCAAGTTAAGTATGCAATGTTTCCTAATAGAAAACTCTGATGTTTCATACAAACAAATTTCAAAGTAAGAGCCCGTTGGGAGACTGTTGCGTTGGCTGAGATACATATCTCACATTGGGCTGGCCCACTTACCGTTGGGCACGCCTTTTCGGCGCACCTTTGGGAAGCGGTTTTGCCTTGGGATTGGCCTTTTTGATGGCCTTTGTACAAATCTTGATGGCATCAGCCCAAGGCACGCCGTTGCTCCAGGCTTCTGCAGCTGCCTCCAAAGCCAAACGCCTTTTGGCTGAAGCAACATAGTGCGTCACTTGGTCTCTCGCTTCCTTCTTGTTGTTCCCCTCCATCCTCACTCAAGGGTTCTTATACTAACTAATGATACCAACATATGTTTTGAAGCATCGGTGGCACGGTTTCCCCATATCACAGAAACCGCTCGTCAGGCTTGAGTTGGAAAACACAGAAACCAAAATCAGCGGCCGTAAGTCCTCTCAAAATACCTACAGCGGGAAAACACCGGAACAAAGGGCAAACTCGGCACTGAAGAAGCCGGGCAACCCCAAATTTCCAGGAACGGGTTCAAAACTTTGAGGTCGCTGGCCCACACTCGGAAAAGCTGCCAATGGTTTTTTGATAGCGCACCTCAATTGGTCAGCTTGGAGATCCTAATTCAAAGTTGCCCGGTGAGATACCGGCTGGAAAGTACCATTAGTTTAGTTGAGCTCTGGGGATTGAGAAATGTTCAAGCTCCAGGATGGTTGGGGCGATCAAAACAAGGAAAAACAATGTATATATATAAGAATTTTGCTGCCATGGAACGCTGAGACATCAAGCAAGGGTTCAAGGGGCAAAGTTCCTTGCACCAACTCCTTCAAATAGTCACTGGCAGCACGCATGCCATACTGCTCCATCACGGGTAGATACTTGTTGAGGACATCCTTCTTGAAATCAGCTGGCACTGGGTTCTTCGGTGCCAAACCTTCCAGGGGGCAACTATTATATAGTAGAGTCAGTGTGCGTTTAAATCATTTGAAATCCGCCAACTTTCAAAGAGTCTTTGTATTGCATGGTAAACACACTAAGGGTGTGTGAGCGGGGATAGAAAAATCCAAACAAAGACCCTGGAATCTAAACAAAGTCCCGGCGAGCGCGCCTGTCGGGAGACCCAGCGGCAACCGAACACGGGCCACTTCAAAGGGAAAGTAGATCAAGTTGTACGTGTATTCGGTATCTGCCATGTTGTGCTTTGTCCTCAAGCATGGCATTCAACAACTAGCCTGATGTAACCCAGAAAGACACACAACACACACACACACACCAAAAAGAAAGGGAAAACACATTTGAATCGAAGCAGCCTGAGAATCACATCATTCGGGTGCGGCTGAAGTCTCCAAAAGGGATCCGCTGATGATTGTGTGACATTGGCTCCTAACATCTGCAAGTACAGCAAAACAAAGATGTATCCTTTAATGTTTTGTCACAAGGGAGGCTTCATGACACATCTTAAGTTCGCCAGACTTGCATATTATTTGCAGCCAAAAAAAGTTGGGATTGAAAAAAATATCGTTTTCAAACTGCCAATAGGAACATGCAAAAATTTTGAAATTTACACTTACGCTGAGTTTCCCAAATTTCCGCGACGATCCAGCTCCCAAACATGCGGGGCCCGGGGCCCACCAGTTCCTTTCAGAAACACCGGCACTGCAGCTTGGTAGAACCCTCTCCTGAGAAGTTGTCAAAAAATGGAACAGGAAAACGAGATAGATTGAAGAAATCAAAGACCCAATATCAACTGGCAATGCTAACGTTTTCTATTGGATTCAAATCTTTGAAAATGGATCCAACATCATGGGGCGCAGCAAGCCCGCTACTAGGGAGTACACTACTTGAATCAAGGGGTTATCTTTGCGGGTTCAAACCGGCACACATCATAACCCAGGCATCCAATCTCTGCACTGGTCCATCAGAACACATTGACGTAGTGGATCATGTGGACGATCCAGTTTCGTGTCCAGCCATGTTTGGATGTGATGGCAAAATTCCTTTGGGCTGGAGGCAGTGCGGGCATGACAAGCAATGTAGGAAGCAAGTCTCCCAAAGCATTGATCTATGTCTTCATGAGAGTGCCCGCTACGGAGTTGCCGTAGCCGGGCACCCTCGATGATTCCTGAGTTGGGCATCATGAATTTCATGTTTCTTGCGTAAGACCTGGATACAATCTACCCTTCACTCATTATCCCGCAAGAGACCCCAAACAGTGTGGGGCAGTGGGAGGATGATGTAATATGATGTATGATGATGGTGATGATGATGATGATGTTGATGATGATGATGATGATGACGATGATGATGATGATTTGCAAATGTCATTCTAGGTTTGGGGCCCCACCAATTCAAAGTCAAAAAAAAGAAGAGGGAACTTGGGCCTTGGGGGAGGGGAGCTCCTTTGTGGTTGCATACCCCAGTCTCTAACAATCAGTGCCAAATGTCGCAGGAAATTTCAAAGCAGCAATGGTGATGATGATGATGATGATGAAGATTAATATGGGGGTGTCTCAAAAAGGGGGTGCCCCAAAAAAGAGGCACCCGAGGAGGCCTCTCGGGTCTCCCGGGCTTTACTGGCGGGGGGCTCTTTTGAGGATGATGATGGTGATGATGATGAAGATGATGGTGATGATGATGAAGATGATGATGATCACAATGGTGAGGATGATGAGGTGTAAGATTATCGGTGTTGGGGGATATTGATGTTGAGGAGGATTGTTAATTTTTCAGATTTATTGGCCTGATGAAAGTTGACCCCACTAAGTAGCAAAATTGTGTCCAAAAAGCCAAGGAAAGCGCCACTTTTTCAAGACTTCGTGGGGTGCATTTCTGGGTGGGCCAAACCAAGTGGAAAATTGCAACGGAGGATGACTATAAGGATGAAAATGCAGAAGATGAAGTTGAGGATGATAAGGATGATGATGTTGAGAAGGAGGAAGAAGATGATGATGATGATGATGATGATGCCGAGGATGATAATGTTAAGGAAGAGGATGGCACTTTTCCACTTGGGCTGGTTTACTGGACAAGGCCTGGTAATTTTACACAAAAACCCATTAGCTGAAGAGGATGAAAAAATGATAATGCTGTGGACGATGAGGTGGAGATGATGATGCTAGAGGATGATGATGTCAAGGGGGAGGAAGACAATGAGAAGGATGATGTTGGGAAGCATGCGCAATCGAAACACACTTGGACATTTGACAACAAGCCAATTTATGGGCAGATTTACAGGCAAAATGCCGCAGACCAGATGGAGCACCCTGATCAAGCACCGGCCTCTATACTATTAACGTAAGAACCCTTGCTGTTTGGGAAAAAATAATAACTGATGGAACCTGGAACTGATATGGCATCGAGCAAAGCTTCGGAGGTTGCTGGGATGATCCCATGGTGGAATTAAAAATGCCTCGCCAAAATGTTACCGGACTCCAATTCAAAAATCGCTGAAGGAAGAGCCATGAGTCCATGTGACACCAGGCTTGCCAAAAAGCGTATGGTGTGGTTGTTTTTTATCTCGCGGCTGGTGTTATCGCTCTGGAGGTGGAACGTTACTCTTCTGAGATCCACCTCTTTCGACACAAGATGCAAAATGTAGGCCACCATCTCGATAGACGAATTCGCGTCTTTGCGAAGCTCAGCGGGACTCACAAAAAAAAACACAGCATGGCCGTGTATGATTGCCCCACTTATATGTGCACGTGGCCGTTGGAAACCCTGCAGCTCCTTCGACCTAAAAAGGTCGGAGCGGGGATAGGTGAACTTGGCCTGGTCCATGCCGTCGCATATAGCGACGACATGGAAGGAAGATGTCAATCGAGCCGATGATCTCAGGTCCCAATATGCTAATCGCTCAGCATATTGAGCTTTCAAGTGGGCCACATAATGAGCCACTTGGCACTCGCGTGCTCGGAGGTGTCCACAGAAGGCCCTGACCAAGAGCTTGTGGCGCACACAAGTTGAGCAAAGGGCATGAGAGGACGTAGGCCTGAATTGCAGCACAGCTCCAAACTCCTCAACCCAAACTCTCCAAAATGTTGAGAATGCAACTGGCTTCCCACCGGCTTGACTGTCAGGCTCCGTCAGCAAGAACTGTTCAAAGTAATCCCGCATATGGCCGGGAGGAAGCCATCGTTTTTCATAGCCATTCTCTGGACGTCTCTGAGTATTCAAGTTCAGCCCCAAGCGTTTGGATCGAATACCCTTTCCTTTCGGCTTCAGTTTCATTCGCATCTCTTGGTTGTTGATGGCATCTGCATATGGGTCAGGGTCTGCTTGCGGAAGTTCCACAGCCATGTACTCCGCACCTGGGTCTACATCTTCACACGTGTCGTCCCGGACATCCGGAAGTGTCTCTGCAACACTGTCATACACACCTCGAAGATATGTGACAACCCGGGCTCGGCTACTCTCGGAGGTATCATTCCCACGTTTTGGAATCCCTTTTTGGAGATATCGCAAATCCACTGGCGCCGAAATATCACCCCTTCTGGCAGCACCCATCAAACGGCCAAATCGGCTCGATCCTTGAGTTGCTATTGAGTGTCTAGCTGATTTGGGTGATTCCGCCCTCCGTTTCAAAAGAAACATGAAGTTGTCAAACAAAACAAGTCCAAGTATCCCAAGGCATGAAGTTTCTTCCAAGCTGCAACACAAACAGGTCTACCCAAGAAATCCCATATGGTCTTCTGAGAATCACCAGCTTCTTCGATAGATTTCCGGATACGGTGCAAGGCCTGCTGCTTACATTGATGGAATGCACAGCCAAATTAAAGAATAAAACGACAAACATTGACAACCACTTGACAACCACTATGAAGGAGTCAGCAAACACTGAGAAAAAGTCCCTTCAGTCATTGAATCTGAATTGAAAGAGTCGTTGGCTTGAATTTGGCCCAGCAGCCTCATTGTCTTGATCAAGCTTGTGCATCGACGCCCACTGACGTCTAAATGAAAGCAGCTCTGCAAAGCTAGCATCATCACAGAATTGCGACACACATTGACGCTTGCAATGGCACTTGGGCTTTCCGAGCATTGCCCGGATAGCAGCCTCATCGGACACAGATTGCTGGATCGGAACGCTCTGGCGACGTTTCCGCTTCAAGCTCCGTTTTGATGGCTGACTTGCATTGGAAATAGCCAACTGACCAGCTTCCACAGGTGGAGGTTCATCATCACTGCCACTCAAAGCATTGACAGCTACAAAGGTACTATCATCTTGCATGATGGTGGAGCGCCATTCGGCGTCAACGCACAGCGCCAGGACATGGCCAATCAAAAAAAGATTAAAGTATATTTAAAGAAGAACGGAAGGGAGGTGCAATGTCAAATCATCTTACAAGTCGATGGTAAGAAAACTGATGAGTTACAGAGCAGCACGACCCTTGCCAACAAATTTGGTGTTGTTGCAATCGGACTGTCTGGCTGCAGCACCCTAAGATTTTGGCAAGCTTTAAACATTGCATCGGGTCTGCAAAACGTGTATGCTTGGCTCATGTCCAACCCTATTCGATACCCATTGCCCAAACATCAATATTATTATGATTGCGATTTTCAGTAGAAGCGAAATGGAATTGGTGTACAATTTTTTTCGGTCTTTCTGGATCGAAAGGAGAAAACCATCAAAGTAGGGGCCCAGGAAAAATCAGCTTGCACTAAGGGGTCCATCCTGAGGACTCTCAAGTTCGGATGATGGATATCTTGATGTTTCCCCTGGAAAAAAGTAAAAGATGCCCCAACACTGGTGACCTCGCCTCAGAAACTCACCATGGTTCTGATCCGTACAAAGTTTGCACCAGCACCTTGACCACATCGGCACAAAATGATGACATGAAACAGAGCAATCACTGCCATGCTCAAAGCAATATGACAATCGAAGGAGCAATCATTGCCATGCCCATGTCGAGTTGTATGTTGGGGCCCTGACGCTATCGCCAGGCAGAACTTCAAGGGCACGATCGTTGGCAAGTGAAATTAAGAGGAACTTTGCAGCACCAAAGATTTCTGTCGTCAACAGCAAAGCCTGACTTCCTGGAACCATCAAACTTTCAAGTAGCCCTTGACTGAAACCTTTTGAATTAAAGCTATCTATGGAGTTGCAGCCGAATTGATTGGCCTGCGTCAGCATTTGAAAAGCAAACGCACAACTTGTGCTGCAAAACCCCACAAAGATTAATTGCAAAGTGTTGGGGGTCAGAGTCAGAACCAATCAGCGAATTACTGGCTCCATTCGTGCCAGGGTTCGGCTAGCTTGGCAAGCCTGTAAAGGCACAACGATATTACCCATGCAACGCAAACGACATTGATCCTGCTCAGTCTGTGATTCGTTAAGCCATTCAGCAAGGGGCACAGCGTTCAAGTCATTCCATGGCTTGTGCATGTCCACCTCACCCGTGGCATCGAAATCGTCCTGGAGAACGAAAAATCCAGCAAGCCCCCCACTAAAACTGGACCTGGCAAACTGTAGTGACATCAGACTGCAAACATGGTGGTCCGGAAAACGAAACTTGTCCCTGGCACACAGGATGAAAACGCGTTTTCGTCCAACCTTTGCCACAAAAGAATTCGTTTCATAGCAAGTCAAAACTAAAGCTGAAATCCAAATCTCATTTGCCACAAGAATTGAGCTGGCTGGCAACTCAATGAAGCAAACCACACACTTTGAGGCAGCCACGGACAACCCCACATTCCGCAGATGTAGAGTGCACCACCTGACTCGCAAGCCTCGTTTTCTGCTCTCCTGCATGACAGGTGTAAGTTAAGCTTTTCACCATGCAGCCAGACTCAATGTCAACCGCGTTGCATGCTTACTACAGGCACGCCTTGATGATGTAGCAAAAAGTTTCCCGGGTGTTGGGCTGACTCGATAGCAACGCCCCCACATTTTCCAACAAGATTGCTTTCCTCAGAACGTCCGCTTTCAAGCTGCCTAGCACTTCTCCACACAAGCAACAAATACTTGGAAAAAACAATTTGGGATAACTTGCTTCTTTGACGACTGGGCAAGTTAAAAAGAGATCTCAATCTCCAAAGAATTGAGCCGTGGACGCTGCTGGTAAGGAGTCAAACACTCGGAATGGCTCCTTGACAAGAGCCGAGCGCCGATCTGATCTTCCACCTTGTGACCCTGCAACTGATATGCCCTGCAGCAGGTCCGAAGCAGCAGCAGTGATTCACAGTGTCACAGACTCCACAGACTTTGGGCTGACACTTAGCAACAACAAATAATAAACATGAGCGCCTGGCAGGGAAAGCCAGCTGTGATGACTTCTGCGAAAAGATCTCCACCCGTGGGCGTGTAACAAGAGACATCTGCCGAAATTGGGCATGTGGGAAGGTTGCCCTCAGCTTGTCGCGACTTGAGGATCCTCTGACAAAAGCCATCGCTTTCCACCTTGGAAGCTGAATAGCGCAGCCATGACATGTTTCAGCACAAACAAGGATCGCCAAGTAAATCGGAATGGGAAGTTCTTTCAAGGACCCCGCAAAGTGTATGGGATGAACCCACCTGGCACTTGGAGAAATGCAAAAAAAATGCGGACTAATTAGAATAAACCTGGGAGAGCAACTTGGAAGAAATTGCCAAGATTGAGAAATGCGTGCCACTGCTCCAAAAATAATGGCAAGAAAATGCCGAATTTGCATGACTCTTGTTTTCACCGACTTCTCTTGCGTGGTGGCTCAGAGTTGCTTCTCTCTGCACAAGCTGGCAGGGCATCTGCACGTGGAACCTCACAGGTCAATGGTAACTGATAACGGCCTGGCCGCGCTACGACTGGTTCTCTGCAATTTACCTTGATTTGGTTTCAACTTTCAACCATGAATCTGAAACGACCCCAGCCTGGCTCACAGCGAGGGTCTTGCTGGTGGCAGCGCGTGTAACGTCACGTTGCTGACACAAGTCTTGTAAATCTTCTTTTGAGCACTCGACCCAGTTGTTCCGTTTCCACAACCACCTAAGGACTATCACGGTGTTTCCCATGAGAGTGGCTGCAAGTCAATGGAAAACTATCTAAGATCCAAACATTGAGCTGCGCCAATTGCACCAGACATGAGCTCCAGGTTCTACCCTGACGTCATCGAAGTTGCACACCAAAATGCAGCGACAGCAAAATGAAACCATTGACGCTGCCATAGACAGGTAATAAAATGAAATCATTGACAGACTGTGGATGGCCTGATTTGGTTGACACCAACAGTGCGAACTGTTTGCCACCGCTCCATTGAGCGATCTTATGAGCTGCGATGCTGCGCCAACATGGAAAGCCAGCATTCACGTAGCAGGACTCACTAATTGACGCAACATGACAGGCCAAATATTCATAAGAGGAGCAATGGTGAGAAGAATTGTGAGAAGAGCATTGCAAGTACTCATAAGAGTCGCCACACAAACATGCCAAGGAGGCCCACGAAGGCCCAGTTCTAAGCCGGCACACCCACTGAACAGACTGATGCATGGCAAGGTCTTCACAGCCTGTCAAGAAAGTCAATCACACCATGCTAAACAAAAAAATGGATGGCCAGCACTCTGATTTCGATCTTGGGGTGCCTTATCCAAGGGCAACGTACGATCAAGCTTGCTGGGAGAAACCTTCTCATCTGGATTGGTCCATCCCAAAGGCAGACCTGGTGGCAATGGCTATCCGTTCTATCCTAACTCTCTGAAAACGTTGTGAGGTCGTATAATGTTGAGTTTCCAGCCACTGAACCATTCAGCCACAGACGGGTTCAAGTAAAGACCCGGGGCAACGCCGCGCTTGCGAATCTCTGCCACATATTCGTCCCAATGACGGATTTGATTGGGCAAATCCTCAGCACAAATTCAAGAAGCAACACAGAACAACAACCTGTTTCAGATCAATCATCTGATGCTAGGATGATGGCTGAAATCCCACGAGTGGAAGTCTCTGACTTTGTGCAACGGTGGGAAGTTCCGAAGACTCCTGAGGAAAACAGATTCTGATTTTGTTCCTGGTTTGGGAAAGAAACTGATGGAACCATATGGGACCTATCACGTCGCTATAAGAAGGTATTATAAGACTATGATATGTTCCAATCCATCTGAGCATTGAACTCAAGCAAGCCCAAGATTTGAAAATCTTGGTTCCATTGAAGATCTTGGCACCATTTTTCTTGTTGCCAGACCTGGTGGTACGACTCACCTCAGGGTCTTCCAAAGTTTGAACATTGACAGCCTTGAAAAAAAAATGAAGTTGACAGTGACTTCTTTGAAAATTGACACCGGGCCCCCTGCAATTTTCAAGTTGAGAGGGGACACCTTCTTCAATGGCACCGCAATGTGGCGGATCATGGAAGCATCCACGCTTCCATGCAGAGGCATGGAAACCTGCAGTATAATAGCTAACACAAACCATTGATTACACCGAGGCTGACTGGTGGCCTTTGATGACCTGAAAAATGAAAACATATCATAACACATCCAAACAAATGGCCATCAATCACAGATCAACACTTTGAAAAAATGGCGGCGCCACCTTCGTGTACTGCTTGTAGACTAACTTCTGCACTTTGGTGCATCGAAGAACATCGGTGGAAACCTGTAGGGATGATGCATTGTTCACTCTCTGACGGAATTTTCCTGTCTTCTGAGAACATGCCCCGGCCTTCTGCCTCTTGACTGCTCTGTTTGTCTCCTGGCGTTTGACGGCCATCTTCCTTACAAGTATGATATCAATATCAAACATGTTTGTGTGAAAAAACTTTGAGGTTTCCTGTGCTTAAAGAACCTGGCCTTCTTCGGTTTGACTGAGTTCTTCGTCTTGACGGCCATCTTCTGCACCTCCCGGAGCATGATGATATCAAAAATGTTCATCAATGATCATCAATGTGAAGTAATATTGCGAACAACGTTCCAAAGTTAGTAACAACAGTCAACATCACTGCCACCTTCTTTGCGGCGGGTCTTGTCTTGGGAGTTCCAGGTGGTTCTATTTCGGAATCTGACCTGACAGAATGGTCATCAATATTTGATTGAAAACTTGTATTATTTCAGAATCTGACTTGAAAAAATGGACAGCCAGTGAATGAATCAATAATAACTGATGTCCCATTATATCTATCTACATAAATATGTATATATATATATACATCCCCAACAGAAAAATATAGGTGAAAGCAAATTGGTATTGACAAAAACCTGAGAAGAAGGCAGCGAATTGACTGAAGCGAACCGCTCCATCGCCACAGCCACGCTTAGCCACTGGGAAACTTGGGTGTTTGAGCCGCTTTGACGCAGCCACTTTTTGCCACGGCCGGTCGAGTGACCCCTCCAACTGTCCAACACAAAAACAAATCCTTTTGGTAACCCGTAACTGGAGATTACATTGACGATAAATTAATATGTCCTCCGAATGACTTTAAACGACGTATCGAGAGAGAGATTTTCCAGGATATCAATATCAGAAATTTATTTCCCAAAAACCGAGTTTGGATTCCAATGCTGTTTCCGCTTTCAGCTCTCAACCAGAAAGGGTTTGTCCGATTTTACTCAGGTGTGTGTAATTAATATGCCCCAACAGCCCTGTATGCATATGTGTGTGTGTGTGTGCGTCTATGTTTGGATGCCTGTATACGCGCATGTGTCAAGCCAATGTTTACATGAAATGTATGAAAGCAAGATTGAAGTGAGTTGGGTCATGATAAGATGGTTGCTGTATGTAAATGTATATCAAATGAGAACTTGCTTAGGGATTTGAAACCAAAATGAATTTAACTATTTAGTGGTTGCATGATTACTGGGCCCCTTTAAAGTTGCATGGGTTCTCCTTTATTTACCTCATCAGCACCAAATAAATTTGAGACCGCTCAGCCATTCAAAGGGCGCGCGTTAGACAGTGGCCCGAAACATAGTCACTTTTAGCCCTCAGGTCGGCCTTGAACTTTCCTATGCTTTGTGGTCCTCAACTTGAGATGTAAACCTACCGTCATCATGATGATGGTGGTTCAGATTCAGTGAGTGCAAAAAATAATAATCCCATGGCATGGGTGGGTGGGATTGAATTGGTAGCTAGGCCTTTCTTCATCATCAACCTGAGTCATCAACCTGTCAATTGACATTGCCAACTCATTTGCTAACTTTAACAATAACCTAAGACTTGGCAACCCGGTTCACTTTGGCAACCCGGTTGCAAAGAAAACTCATTTTCATCTGTCCATATTGTCGGAAGTTTGGCTTCTAAACTTCCTTCGATTATATACTATCTTTGTATATACGCATATATGTATCGGTAAAAGTGTTGATCTATGTCTATAAATATGAAAAATTCAATCAATAAAAATAAATAAATGAATATCTATTTATATATATATATATAATTATATATATATTATATATACATTTTTTTAGGAGCGTTTATTTGAGTATGTGTTAATGCCGTCCTCGTCACCTATCCATACATACATAAATTTGTTGCCTTTTTTGGACAACTAGAACATCCGTCCGTTCACCTTGCCCTAGAGGTCCATGAAAACAAATGCTGCAACCACACGATGTCCATCGTTTCAAACTTGGCTGGAAATCCATCGCAGCACTTCGGATATTCTCGGGATTGCCGAAGATGTCGTGGAAACTGATCCCAACATACCCTACACCATTGTCCAACATCATCCTGGGGACCCGTGCTGCAGCTGCACGATGTCCATCCTCGCCTCTGTTCATGTAGCGCTCCCAAATCGGAAGCAGCGAACTGCGACAAACTATGATCTTGCTATGTCCAAATTGATCAAGCTGTCACACAGATCTTTGCCCACGAGATACCCACTGCTAGCCCACCATGGATAACCCTTTTGCTTCATGCCAGCCCGAACAACAAATTGGCGCTTCCACAAAGTAACAGGCACGGCACCGGAATGTCAAATGACAAACAAGTCATTGTACCACAAAACACCAACGGCATGTTGCTTCAACACACCCTCAATCTCAATCCATGATCAACGAAAGTACTTTTCCTGGCCGAGGATCCATGCCGTTAGTTTCCAGCGCATGCCACAAACTCATCTCGTCGCGTGCACTGCCCTTCTGCAAACAAATAGGCCGGTGCTTTCTCAACAAGCCACTGTCTTATCTCCACGCCAACCACCTCAAACTCTCTACGCAGCTGAACTCTCAATCTGACTCATGTCCACTTTCAAATAGGCCAATCAAAGGTCAATGGCTCGCCCAAACAGCACGAAAAAATCGGACCCAGGCTGCCGCTCTTGTCGCGAAAAATCACAGCCTTTGGCCATTTTCTGCCGCAGGATCCATGCCGTACTTCCCAGCGCACGCCACGATCTCATCCAGTCGCGTGCACTGACACTCTGCAAAACAACTACATCGGTGTTCTCTGAACAAGCCACTATCTCATCTGCTCACTTGCACTGCACAACAGCAACATCAAACCTTCTATACCTTCAACTCAAGATCTTGGTCACGTCCACCTTTACACAAACCTCCGTCAGAGAGAAATGGCCCCTCCAAACACCACAAGACAAACCGGACCCTGGCTGCCGCTCTTGTCGCGGCACCCACAGCCCTGGATGCAGCTTGCCTTCTCTCCGCCATGCGACCCTTCATGTCAAATACCAAAATGAAAAGGCCCCATGGGGTCAAGCTGCACACACTTCGCATCTTGCACAGGACCAACCTCCAACCTCGCACGCAACTATCTTTGATACATATCCAGTGCCACACAAGCACATCAGTCACCTGTCTGCAAGATCTACGGTTCAAAAGCACAACGGGCTCACAATCACGCCATGTCCTGCCAAGCCAAGCTGCGCCACCCATTCATGTCACCATATGGAGACCGATTCGGACACAGTGCACTCATGGATGGCATGATCGGGTCTCAAAATGTACCCAGAGTTCAAGAGCCATAGTCGGTCCCCCTCTTGGCGAGCACTTCCGCTGCTGCGTCCGCGAAGCCGCAGCAAACCGAACAGCGCCACTCGAAATCCGACCTGCCAGGCGACAAGCTCGTCCAAATAACAGAACACACCTACAGCTCAACAGCATCTCCATCCCAACTCGACTGTCTTATTCGCTCTAGTTACCTTTCATCACCCCTCTCACCCTACCGCGCCGCTGCCGCTGCCTCCAGACCCACTCTTGCCACCCTGGCCACCATCAAACACCCCGTCTCCAAGCTGGTGTCGCCCGACATCTCATCGTGGCAGATCAGCTCAACTTCCCGTCCAACGCCGTCAACGATGGAAACTTCCTGCACATGCACATTCATCATGCTACACCCTAAGCTTTCAACTACTTGCTTCATGCCCCAGCTGTTCTCAATACAAAACCGTGCTCCCCCTGCCACTAACACCCCCTGTCCCAAAAAATCCTTGAACGGTGTGTTCTTGGCCCTCGAGTACTGCAAGTCTCCAACCTTGCTGGTGATCCCCTGGAAGTTGAACGCATCGCCCTGCAGGGCGCAATGCAAAGAAGCTTGTCCAACCTTACTCAATCCCTTGCGCCACCCATCTACTTAGCAGCAAACAAACCAAAACCATACAGACCCCTTCAGCTCCCAGCCTTCCATTGGCTAAAAAATAGAAATTCTTCCATCACTGTCCCTGCCGCTGGAGAGATGCTGAACTCAGATTCACCCGTCTGGTCACATCCATCCAGGCGATGCACAGCAGCGCCACCATTCCACCCATGACTCTCTCACTCCATGCCCGGTGCCGGAGCTGCCAAGGTGCATCGCAAACTTTCTTCCCGCCACCGCCCTGACTGGGCTGAGGTCCAAAAGGAATGCCTCCACGTTGACCAATCCCCGCCCTGGCAACATAGCTGCAACCTGGTCTCAAGATGGGCCCAACATAGCCTCACCCCGAGACGGCCCAACATACCTCCAAGTTGCCCCAACATAGGGCCCAAGACTGCCCAAAATAGGCCATCATAGCCCCACCATCGTTCAAGATGGCCCAACATAGCCTTAAGACGGCCCAACCTTTCTGCCCCAACATAGACCTCCGCCGCGCACCACAACCACAACCACAACCACAACAACAACAGCAGCAACAACAACAACAACAGCAGCAGCAGCACCAGCAACAGCAACAACAACAACAACAACAGCGGCAACAGCGGCAACAGCAACAACAACAGCGACAGCAGCAACAGCAGCAACAGCAACAGCAACCACAACCACAACCACAACTACAACCACAACCACAACCCAACCCCAACCCCAACCCCAACCCCAACCCCCAACCTTTCCTTCTTACCCTTTTTTTGGTTTCCTTTTCCCCCTTCCTCATTCCCCATGGGTGGGCCCCTGGCCGGCTGTTGGGCGTAAGCCCTTAAATATCCCCTGGTATTTTAACATAGCTATTGAAAATGGCCCATTTCTAGTTGATTTACCTATTAAAGATGGTTATTTTCTATAGATATGTTAGTTTACTGGAGGGTATCCAGTTTTTTACAGCCACTTTATGTTCAGACAAACCCAAATGTCGATGACCCAAAGTTTCAACCCAAAAAAGTTGTTCGGCTGCGCCTCGCAAACCCCTAGAACTTGGGAGAGGTGAAACACCTCGCCTCAGCTGCTGATGCGGATGCGATTTGCACCGCAACTAAATCCAGCCGCCTACAGACTGGAAGAGAATTTAGATGAGTATAGACACACATTCATGGGGCCCTGGGGTTGAGTCTTTCGACCCAACGCCCAACAAATCCATATCCAGCATTGCTTCTGGCCACCATCAGAGGTCACTTTGCAGAGTGACATGGACTACTGACAATATGACCTTGTACGGCCATTGAGCACAATCCCATTGAGATTTCTTGTCACATGGCAACAATTTCCAGCTACCAGCTACCACTGGAACTCCATCCCATCCGGTCCCATCCGGCTTTAGCATTTCGGGGGTCATGACTACGGGGATTGAAATGATTTGACCATTTCGCTAGTTCTATCTAGTTCTATCCTATTATCCTATAGTTGCATCACCAAACAATGTATTTAAAAAGTTCAAATCCTCTATATGACCATTTGTCAAAAATAGTTGTTTAGAAGTTTAGTATTGGTTGTTGATAATTCATCTGGGTCTACTGTTTTTTCCTCTTCGTTATGAGGGGGCACGCAACTAAATTCAGCAATTCTGCAAGGCAGCGCTAGCAAACCCGCTAGGTTTGCGCTAGGTTTGATTGACAGCCATGGCCTCCATGTCGTGAATGTCTTGCCAGCTTT
>Ga0126342_10011449_pt1 | contig 15851 bp, 6 predicted proteins | sample Cyp1metagenome_FD_92528 | JGI IMG/M metagenome (GOLD analysis project Ga0126342, IMG submission 92528) | Coral microbial communities from Lord Howe Island, Old Settlement Bay, Australia - Cyphastrea 1 metagenome | ecosystem: Host-associated > Invertebrates > Cnidaria > Coral ... | reverse complement strand
GTGCTCCCAGGCGCATTTTACTTGCATCGAATTGAACCAAATTGCCTTTTTATCCACCTATCTATTGACCATGATTTCCCAACATGACATGTGAGCTTCCTGGACAAAGTATGTATAATGGTTTTAAACATAGCTATAAAAAGGAGCATCTTCCAAGAGCCAGGTTAAACCTGGCCGTTAGTAAAGACCAGGTAAACTAGGTCGAGGAAGGGCTGGGTATACATATAAAATGATATATTTAATATTTTAAAGTATAACGCATACCTATTATCGAAGGAAGTTTACAAGTCAAACTTCCGACAATATGGACTGATGAAAAAGCAGAGGTGGGAAGAGTCAGAGAAGAGAAGAGAAGATCAGAGAAGAGAAAGAGTCAGAAGAAAGACGGTGCAGGTGCGCAAAAAGGTAGAGAAGTCGCGAAACACTGTCTTTTCCGATGTTTTATGGCCCCGGAGGGTCGAAAAGTAGGCTCGCTAAATCGGCGGGTGCGGAGCCATCTGCCCAGATGAGAGGCCAAAAAGTGCACGCGGTTGTGGCGCGAAGCAGGTTTCCAAGTCAAAATGGTAAACACGTTAACGCCGGAGCACTTTTGGAAGTTGAGGTGTCGAACATGTGCACGCCGCTGTGGCGCGAAGCACATTTCGAAGTCAACATATGAAAAGCACACCACGTTCGGACCACTTTTGGATGTTCAACCGCGCCAGACTACACTACAACAGAGCACTACAACAGAGCACTACCACTATAACTACAACTGCAACAACAACAACAACAACTACTACTACCACAACTACTACTACAACTACTACTACGACTACGACTTCAACTACGACTTCAACTTCAAGTAGACTACACCTACAACTACAACTACAACTTCAGCTACACTACAGCTACAACAACTTAACTACACTGCAACTACAGCTACAACTGCAACTGCCAGTACCACTACAATACACTACAACTACAGCTACAACTACAACTACGTTACAGCTACAACTACACGATACTACAACTACCACTGCAACTACCACTACCACTACCGCTACATTGCAACTACAGCTACAAATTACAACTTCAACTACAGTACAACTACAGCTGCAGTACCACTACAGCTTCAACGACATTACACTACAACTACAACTACAACATCTACACCTACAACTTCAGCAACAACTGCAACTACAGCGACAACTGCACTACACCACACCAGGCCAAACTACATTCAGCAGATGTGGGTGAGGTGACCACAGCAACCACTCCAAAAAAACACAACTCCAACCACCTTTCGGTCCATCAGTGGATTCGTTCTGCCATCCATGCATCGCAACAATTCACCTGTCCTATAGTTGTCTATCTTTGAAACTTCCGCCGCCGCCTTGTGCGGTATTACTGGTATGGTTGCATTACATGTCATGTACAGTAGCGTGTTTTTACACACACAGACATATATGTATATGCATATATATATATGTATGTATATACATATACATCTATCATTCATCGGTCCCCTGAAGGATAGAGGGCACCATGACCTTTGAGAACGTCCCGACCAGTGGTCAAGCAAACTTCATCTTCGGTTCCAATGGCTACAGCCCGCTATACCTGGCATTGGGACAGAAAGAGACATCTTCTGCGTGAGAGTAAATTCGCGCGATAGATATCTTCTGGTAACTTCTTACAATTTGCCAACTAGAAAATCACCAGTTTAAGGGGTAAATCCTCTATCAATGGGCCATTGTCCATAGCTATGGTAAATCACCAGAGGGTAAATGTATACGATTCTGTTTAATTGATTGATTTGGGTTTGTTTTGACCCATGTTCCTTTTTGGACTTCAACCGAAATCCGACGCTTTAAATGGTTGTTGAGGCAATGCCTCAAGACATGTTACAAATCCTGCAAATCGTAGGATTGAACGAATTTCAAGAGCCAACAACGGCTGCCTTCTTGCAGCTAAAAGAAAAGACACGCTGTGCAGAGACGTGGTTGGAATAATTCGCAAGTGAAGGCATGGTCTTACAGTCCTTGAAGATGGGGATCACTTAGAACAGTTCTGGGGAGGTAAGCATCCATTTGCCAGCTATCTTGAGCCAGCTCTCCGAGGTCACCCAAATCCCAAGTGACATAGTTTTGCCACGGGAAACCAATGGTTTCAGGAAATCTGCAGATGATCGATTTGCTGGTCAGGACCTTCCGTATGCAACCCGGGTCGACGAACCAACTTTGCCAGAGACGGCAGCCATCCAGTTCGAAGGGGGAGAGGAGCAGCTGACTTTTGGGGGCATTTGCTCTTGGATTTGCTGAAGATAATTTTTGTTTTCCCGTTGGTTAATCCACCACTACTAGATTTAATTTCTTTTTTTGGGACTCCTGCTTAGTGGGTTCCCTAATGTTCCCTAACTCATTCCTTGGGGAAACCAATCGGAGGGCACATTCCTGGGCAGGGATTTGGGAATCTTACAACTTTACCCCATAGAACCTTGTTTTCTCAAGCCTATCCCCCAAAACACGTGGTTGCGCATTATGATCATCATGATTTTTTCATGGCCTGATTACAGTATTCTTGTTTCATGAATCCATGACAATCCATGTAAATCCACCATTTCTGGATTCTTTCCCACAGATTGGGAGGGATTATCTGTGGAGAGTTGACAGGAGGCAGCCCTTCATCGGCTCCAGTACTACCTGCCGCTCGGCGGATCATTTTCTGATTTCCTTTGGTCAAAAGGCCCACGGCGATCCATGGCGTACTGGAACATCCGGAATATCCGCAACAGAACGAGCATGAAAGTAGATGAATTACCTTTTCAACATCATCAAGCATCATCAAACATCGGGGAATTCCCAGTGAGAAAAAGCGGCCCTCGGTTGTCTCGAGCCAAATTTTCTCAGTGCAGCTGGGAGGTTTGAGTCCAATCATATTGCGAAATACTTCGAGACCCGCAATGGGATGCTTGGCCCAGACCCTTGGCACCGGAGGTGAGTCGCTGAAAGATTAAGCCGAGTGAGTTGAAAAATGGTGAAGATCAGATGTTTTCAGTGCGTCTTCCTTGCTGAATGATGGGCTTCGCAGAAAATCTCCGGAAATATGGAAGAGAAACCATGGGAAAACATAAAGAGATGAGAAAAGCGATGCATCTGGTGCTGATGGAATGTGGATCTGGATAAAACCAATTCTATTGAATGGCTCAATGTCTTGCATTTCGTCTATCCTATTTTCGGTAAACGATTTGCCTTTCATGCCATTCCAGATATTTCGAAGATGCTTCGCTCGCCGTTCGTTTTTCACGGAGGACTATTCCACGAAGTTTGCCCCATGGCTGGCCTTTGGCTGCTTGTCGCCTCGGAAAATCTTCGAGCAGATTCGAGAGTACGAGAAGGAACAAGTGGTGACTTGATGGGACCATTGGGGTCTGCGGGTAAGTCACCAACAAGATGAAGAGCTAATTAAATCTAAGAACGAGGATAGCGGATAGACTTGGACCAGAAACTCCTGGATTTTGGTTGGAATTTGATGCATTTACTGTAAATCATTTTAAAGGTCCAACTATTGGACAATGATATGAAGTTCAGTGGCAACAACCGTGTGAAAGTGAAGCTATAGCGCCGGGATGGCTCGTGCTGTGGCGGGTGCCACCCTGACCTGTTTGGCCACTCGTGAAGTCTTGCGGGAACACAGCTGGCACTAGCGTTCTGTTTGGTGGCTATTGCCTTCCTGAAACCCGCTACATTGCACCACTACCTTGTTTGAGCCAAACTTCCCAAGAGATGGGAAGTTTGGTAGAGTAGGAGAGGACATGACTTTACTTCCAGAATCGCTGTTGAGGTGAGGGGAAGTTCACTTGAGACAACCTATTCAAAAAATGTAAAAAAATGGCAGGAGATCCGGCAGGCAGTGGCATAGTTTCACTTGTCATTGCCTTCCTGAAACCTGCAAAACTGTTGGTACCTTGTTTGAGCCAGGCTTTTCCCATGGGAAGCTTGGTAGAGAAGGTTACAACAGGCAAGTTGTGCGGCACGTTGTCTCAGATGTAGCGCAGAGGCACAAGTTCAAGGTCAATCAAGGTCCGTACCATCGATTATGGATTCGTTAGGTTTGAGACCATCGTGACGACAAGTATAATGAGAGCAAGGTCCGCAACCATCATCGTTTGCTTTGAAAGAGCCGCTTCCGCTTTTAGAGGGTTTTCTCTTTTCAACTCTTGTCTGCTTTAGAAAAACTTTAGGAACAATGCTACCTCATTGATTCACAAGACTCTTTGTACAGGGAGATAGGACGTAATTGCGCATGATTTGCATCAATGGGAAACATCCAGAAAGTGAGAGAGAGAGAGAGACAGAGACAGAGACAGAGACAGAGACAGAGAGAAAGTGAGAAAGTGACAGAGTGACAGACTCTCGAATATTAACATACGAACAATCTAATCTGGCCAGGGAAATAGCCTATTAAAAGATATGCTTTTCCTATAAAGCCGAGACTTCCCATTGCTGGGGATGCGACTCAGAGAATCACCCAGTAGTGAAATCTGCAGTAAACCATGCATCCTACTTGGGGTGCAGATAAGATAGTTAAGGTATGCTAAGGTTATGGATGTGTAATATGTGTATATAACTGTCATGTTGTTGCGATATTGTCCGAAGAAACTGAGAAACTCTGGTGAAATCTCCACGACAATTTGATGATTTTCCATTGATTGCCCACGTAGCTACCAATTGCAGGCACCGCTCATCGCCCAGGCTAACAAGTCCACTTATTGGGTGCTCTTCGAGCTGTTCCTCGGAACGGAGTAGGCGGAACTGGCCTTGGAAAGTTTACCATCCCATATTGCGTTTCACCATCCCAAAACAATTACGGATATTACGGTTTACCATGTTACCATGAATTAGCGAGTTCGCCACGTTCCCAGTAAGTATTGGCTAGTATCACTAATGTGGTAAATGCCAATGATAAACCATCCCTATAGTTTTTGGTTTATTGGGTATACCCCGAATTGGGATGATGGATGATGATGGATGGGATGGTGATGTGACAGAGCTACAGTATAGCCCGCAAAGATGGTATGACAGGTATGACGACTCATCCCCATCTCGCTTGAGACCTCCATACTTGTGGCATAAATCACAGTTTTAGTGAAAGAAATTCAAAGAATTTCTGATGGACAAAAGTGTGGTGTCGGCTGTGGGCCATTTTGGCTCAAGACAAACCACAGCTGACCCACCATGAAGTTTCTACTCTTTTGCGCGGTCAGCTATGTTTCCTTCACAAGCCGCTGCTCTTCAGATGGCCACGATCTCCGACATTCGGGATTTCTACGAGGTGCCGAGGGATTTGTGGCAGGCATTCATACAGGTGGCAGGCGATCCTGGCGAAGACTTGAAGTTGTTGTCAGCGTTGCCTCCCACGGTGATTGCAGCATCCTTGGAGCGAGCGGCGATTGGAGGACAACCCCTATCAGCTGTACAAGCTTCCCATGTGGGGCTCATTTACAATTTGGCGCGGAGGATCATGCATGCAAAAGGAGGAGGGGACTGGGAAAGGTGGCAAGATCAATCCCCATTTTTGGATCAACGGCAAGCTCATGGAAACGAAGGCACAAGCTCCCCTATCAAAGGAGAGGCCACGGGGGAAAGGAAACTAAAGATGACTCAGGTGATCGACCAGTCAGACGACGGGGAGTTCACCGTACAATCCGAAGAGGTCAGATCGAGGTGGTACCAACAGTACTTCCAAACTACAGGTGGCTGGCCGCCCGAAGAAGAAGACCCTACATCGGAGCAGGTCAGTGCGTTGGACAAGAGGATCAACACGCAGGACATTTCACCTTTTGTGGATTTTGGAGTTTGGGTGCCATATGGATCCAAAGCGTTGAGAGCGAGCAGATTCAGGTCCTACGTTCTCACGGCCAATGGTTACGTGACGAAGGAGCTGCCGGGACCTGCGACGTTCGTGCAGTGGAGATCATCATTCAGGATCTCGCGCACTGCCCTGGTGATGTTGGACGCAGTGTCCTTGGCATCATTACATGCATACGAAATGACCATCGAGCGCCTCACCAGAACCTATCCATCAGCTTGGCACCTGATCTACTCAGCGGACGAACTGGCCCGTTCATCACACTCAAATCGTCTGAGGTCGAGGATGGTGATGGATGCCAGGGCAGGGAGATCAGTGCCATTGATGTGGGACCCCAAGAGGCCTTGGGACTTCATCTTCAACCTGGTGGCGATGGACGACAGCTTCTGGCAACAGCAGGTTATTTCGCCTGCCTTAGCCTGGATTGCGGCGGGCAGTCAAGGGAAGCCCAGGACGCCAGCAGAGCAGTTAGCAGCGGGCTTCATGAACGGTGGAGTACAGCCCATAACTCCACAAGTGGAAGGCCTGAAGCAGACCAACATGGACCCTACGCTCACAGGGACTACAAGGACGAGACGAAGGAATGGAAAGAGAAAACAAAGAGGTGGCGATGGAGAAGACGGACAAGGTGGGAAAGGAAGTCCAAATACAAGCAGAAAAGGAAACGGAAAGGGGACGACAAAACAGCTTTGTTATGGCTGGAACAATATAAATGGCCCATGTGCTGGTTTACCACCAGGGCAACCGTGCGCATCGAAGGTGACGAGGGAGCACCGTTGCACGATTTGTCAATCTCCAGGTCACCCATCAAAGGACTGCACGAAGAAGAAAGAGTGAAGAAACATGGAGAGGAAACGGAAAACACGAAGAAGGAGAACGACACGAAGGACTCCAAAGCGGAGACAAATGAGGAGGAAACCTATTCATACACGTATGAGACGGAGGAGGGTTCAGCAGAAGAAGATGAAAAAGGTGGAGACGAAGAAGAACCAGAGGAACAAGATCCCCTGTTGTCCAACACTTTGGAAGAGTTCTACAACAAGAGGGTTTTCATCTTCATCCATCACTTCGCAGGCCGCAATGACCCGTTGTCCAAGGCCCTCAAGCTGGAAGCGACTCGACAAGGCATCAAGATCAAGGTCATCAGCGTCGAGAAGGAAAACGGTTCAGGTGACCTTGCATCAACAGAACCATACACGACGCATTTGCGTTGGGCACGAAGGGGTTATGTTGATGGGTTTCATGCTGGATTTCCATGCAGCACATTTTCCAGATTGAGGCACAGGGTCGCAGCCAACATGCCTGGACCGGTTCGTACAAAATCAGAACCATATGGCAGGAGGGACAATACAGAACGTGAACAAGTTCAATGTGACGAAGGCACAATTTTGGCATGTAGGGCCATCGATATGGCGGTGGCGGTGGCAGAGCGGAAACAAATCCACCGAGTTCCGCCAGCGTCGACATTAGAAAACCCTCCTCCTAGCGACTGCCCAGAACACATCTCAGCCTGGGAATTGCCCGAGATGGACAAGTTCCTGCAGAGGGACAAGAGGTTCTTTGCTCGTTTCAACACCTGCAGGTATGAATCGGGCGTGGAGATTGGAAAGAGGCATTTCAAGCCACAACAATTCGCAGGATCGTTGCTGGGCCTGCCCGAGCTGTCGAAGGTGTGCTCATGTGGCAAACACGCCAAACATGAGCCAGTGATTGGTCCAGCTAGATCCAAAGCATCCGCAGAGTATCCGGAGAAACTGTGCAGAGAGTATGCAATATTGGCCATATCGCAACTGAAACTGATGGGGAAGGAGGAGTTCTTGAAAGCCCGAATGTCATCTTTGCAGGACGAGATCAACCAGACGAAGGCGGGGGTGGTAGAACACGACGTCCTCAGCAGTCACATTCCAAGACCACCCAGCGTGCACAGGAGGAGGTCTCGAACACCGTTGCGTAGGCCTACAACAGAATCAAGGAGAGCAAGAGGAAGCCCTGATGGTTCAGAATCACCTCCAAGACCCAGCTCCTCAGGCATTGCGGCAAGAGGTCGAGATCGTAGAGGACGCGAAGGCTCAGGGGATGAAGAAGAACCAGATAAGAAGAAAGTGAAGCTGGAGCCTAACTTGGCAGCAAATATTTGGAAAGAAGGAGAAGGAAAATATGGAACCCTCAAAGCAAGCAGGGCAAAGAAATCAACAGCGCAACAGCTGGACTACCTTGGCGGGCTGAGGGATCCATTCAAAGTGGTCAAACAGATGGCAAACCTGCAGTCCATAGGAGTCAGAATCCGGGCCGCATGGGAGGCCTTTGAACGCGAAGTTCAAAACACCAACTTGGTGGCGGAAACCTACGGCACGAAGGATTGCGCGCTTGATCCAAAGTTGGTGGAAGGCTGGAAGGCCAAACTCAAGAAAGTGCTGGGAGCTCAAGCGCCCAAAGCAGTGAGGGTGAAAGCCAAATGGATGTTCACGTCACCTCTGGAGGCGGAGATTTTCAAAGCTTGGGTCAACAGAGGCAACGACCCGGAGACCCATGTTGCGAGGTGGATTGAGGAAGGAGCGCCGTTGGGGATAGAGGTGCCCATTGAAGTGGCCGGAGTGTTCCCTTTGAACACGGACGACTCCAACTTGGATTTCTCAGGTTCACACGAGTTGGAGGACGCCGCAACGCAGCTCAGCAGAGGCGAGATGGTGAACTACATCTCAGTGCAGGACAACGTCGAAGAAGCGAAAATTGAGCTGGACCGCTATCGGCAGCGAGGCTTTCTGGTGGATGTGCCCAAAGGCATCGTCGAATCTGAAATGGCCCATGGAACCATAAGCAGATTGGGACTCATCATCAAGGAGAAGCCGGAGGGCATCAAGCGGCGCATCATTTTGGACCTACGTAGGTCGGGCGGGAATCGAAAATCAACATTGCCAGAGAAACTGGTACTTCCTCGCCCAAAAGATGCGGTGGAAATGATGAGAGAAGTATACAAACTTCGACGTCCCCATGGCAGCGAAGGTAACTTTGCAAGGGAACTGGTGGTCATCGACATCAGTGATGCCTACATGTCCTTGGGCCTGGACCCTCGAGAATTGCCACATGCACTGGCACCCAACGTGGCGAACGACGATTTTTACTTGTTCTCAGCCATGTTGTTTGGGTTCAAGACGGCACCACTCATTTGGTCAAGGGTGGCAGCACTGGTGGCAAGGCTGCTGCAATCCCTGCTTCAAGGTGACGAAGGGATGCATCAGGTTTACCTGGATGATAGCCTCTGGATCTTGCAGGGCACGCTCAAACAACGCAACTCGATACTGTCAATGGTGCTGACTACAATGGCAGCACTAGGGTTGCAAGTGTCCCTGGCCAAAGGCGAGCGTGCAGCACAGGTGCAATGGGTTGGAGTGAAGTTCAACCTGAAGGAAGATGTGGTGATACTTTCACTGCCGGACAGGTTCACGCAAGATCTGGTGAAGCTTTTGAAGGGATGGGACAACCGTGGTATGGCGCCGCTGAAGGAACTGCGACAAGCAGCGGGAAAGCTGTCGTGGTTGTCGGGAATCCTTCCAAAGGCACGATGGTTGGTGTCAATATTTTACCGGGTATTGCATGAACGTTTGGATGACATTGCATCAGGCGATGAAGCTCGCCGCAGAGAGAAGAGGTCCGATCAACGAAACAAGGATGCCTTGTTCCCCGTGAAGCAATTGGAACAGGCAAGACAATGGTTGCTGACGTTCTTGGACGTGGCGATGGAAAGGCCGCAAAGGTTGTTCAAGCTCGAGGTGGATCAGTATCCGAGCGCAACAGTGGTGACGGACGCAAGTCCGCAGGGCATGGGAGCGATACTCCTGATCAACAACAAAGTGGTCAAGGCCCTGTCCTTTGCGGTGACGAAGGTAGACGCCGAACAGCTGGGTTTCAGCGAAGTTTGGCAGACATCGGCCTCACAAGGGATCGTGGAGACGTTGGCCGTGCTCTTGGCCCTGAAAGCGTGGTCGGCGCAATTGAAATCTTGCAGGTTGGTGTTGCAGGTTCAGTCGGACAGCATGATTGCGCTGGCCACCACTCAGAAGTTAAGCAACCCATCAACGACCCTCAACTTCATTGGGGCCGAGATAGCGATCCAGTGCGAAGCCATTGGAATCGAAGGTTTGAAGGCGGTGCACATTCCAGGGGTGGCGAACTCGGTGGCTGACTACCTGAGCCGCCCGGACAAATGGGACTCGGCCGAGCTGCCCAAGGAATTGCAGGGCATCCCCATCCAAAAGGATTGTTGGGGAAAGGGGGCCTGAGTTTTACCATTTGCCCACCCCTGCAACAGCACCAGGGTTGTGGCTCTCCAGTGCGGCGGCCAACGACATTTGGGCCAGCCTGCATTGACGAAGAGCAAGTGCACCACGAAAAAGGAAGGGCACTGGCTAGCCACAACTTGTCAAATCAAGGAAGGTAGGTCCAAGGTTTTGCATGGCGTTTGGTTTAATTAGGGTTTCATTTGCAGCCGGGCTCAAACATGACGGAAGTCGTTTTACGCCTAGAGCTCGAACCGGCGCTGTGGGTTCATCATGCAACATGGCCGACATGGACGGTGGGAATTTTGGGAGCATCTCTCTTCCTACTGATCATCTGCGGCATGAAGGCGTGTTATCACTGTTGCTTTTTCCAGGAGGAGACAGACGCACCAGCGCTGCACGAAGTGGACAACCCATACGTCTACTTGACTTCGTGCGAAACCCATCACGAACCGCGGTGGCCCACAGAAGAGATCAACTTGGCGTCGTTCGTGACCCGAAGGCCAGGGATGTGGCACAGGAGGTATTTCAACGAGATTGGGGAGGAGTTTTTCGTGGATCTCGATTAGACGAAGAAGGCCAAGGTGACGAAGGCAACACTTCGACTCCACCAAAGCTGCCAACTTTGGAACCTTTTCCACCTAGCCCACCGGCACACCTATTTGGGAAGGAGCATGACTCTCCCCGGGCTGGGCCCAAGTCTGCTGGGCCTATGCTGGAAATATCCGATGAAGAGAATGGGGATGCCTGGTCATCCCGGGAAAAACAGGGAAGGTTGAGCAGGAGTGCATCCGTTACGGCCAATCGAGATGCACCAAATCCAAAGGAAGAGGTGGAGCGAGAACGTAGTTTGCCTCAGAAACCTTGGTGGTGCGAATTGTTAGCATCACCAGTCAAACGGCTCAGGCTCAACGATTGGGGCAAAATGTAGAATGCGCCCCAACCAGATTTCAGACTGCCAGACAGTGCTCAAATTCAGGAGAATGATCAACTTGTGGGCGCAGAGGTGACGAAGGAAAGGAAACCAGCCGAGGTTGTGGAGAAGAAGAAGAAGCCGAGCTTCAAAACGCGGCGAACAGATATCCCGGTCAGACGGGAGGTAAAGGGAAGGAACCAACTCGGGTTCAAACCCACCATCAAAAGAGCGGTGGAGTTGGCAAAATCAAAGCAAAAGAGGGAAGGCATTTTAACACGGATCGAAGAAGATTATTATTCGAACTCCTCAAGGGCGGCCAAAGCCTCGAGGAGGAAATCTATCATGAAGATCCTGGACGCAGCGAAGGCATCCTACCCTTTGACTCCGGAATCGATCAAAATGCTGGCAGGAGCTTTGAGAGAAGCCGGATACAAGTCGGCCTACATGTACATCATCGAGGCAAAGACGCATCACGTGGAATTGGGCCACGCTTGGACGCATCTGTTGGACAGGCACTTCAAGCTCACCATCAGTGCAGCGAAGCGGGGCATGGGGCCGAGAAAAAAGGCGCCCGAAGTGCAAGAAGACATTTGGTCTTGCGGGTCCCTACTACCTGAAGGTGGCGCAAAGAAAGGTGAGTTGCTACTGGCTGCACATCTCTTCGCTCTGGGCACTCATTGGATGCTAAGAGAAATAGAGATAGCCAGATTGACAGCCAGCGATGTGTCCTTTGACATTCGTGGGAGGACTGTGTCCCTCATCCTTCGTGAGTCAAAGATGGACCAGTCAGCGAAAGGGGTGATGAGGACATTACAATGCTTGTGCAGAGACAGTTGTGACTTGAGGTGCCCCTATGCCGTGTTGGAGGTCCTGGTGAATCACGCAATGCTCAAAGGGTCACCTGACAGCCATCTTGCAATCACCGCTGAGGTCCAGCAGGCGACGAAGGCAGAAGTCATCAAGGCGTGGAGAAAGCTGTATGGCTCCACGGTCACGGGCCATTCGGCTCGAAGATCGGGGGCATTACAGTACATAAGGAAGGGTTGGGCCATATCACAAGTGGCATTCTTGGGACGTTGGAAAAGCAGCGTCATCTTGGAATACGCGCAGGAAGCCCTAGAATCTATGGCGGTCAATGGAGACAAAAAGTTTGGTGAAGCGCCTTTGAAACAATCCACTTTGCAAGTGGACAAGGAAGTTTCTGAATTGGTGCTCCAAGCTCAGTCTCAAGTTCCTCGCGATCCCGAGGTGAAGCTGGCGGTGGTACAACAGATCCAGAAAGAACTGGCAAAGCTCAAAGCGAACACGAAGGACGCAGCAGAAAACTTGCAAAAGGAAATCCAAGTTTTGGAGACCAAGTGGGAATCAAATTCCACCTATTTACCAAACCTGGTAAAATCAGCGAGACATCAGGTCATCCACAAGAATAACCGGATTCTGGTGTATGCACCATCCGCTCAGTGGAGATCGGTTTGTGGTTGGCATTATTACAATTCAAATTACGAGTTTGTCTGTGGAGAGGACACGAAGGTCACGTGCACAAAATGCCAATTGCCGCGCAGAGCAAGGAGAAGGATGATGCGGCAGCACAAAGTGCCCATCTTTAATGTGGGTGGAACTGGACCAATACAAGATTGGGACCCAGTTGAAACAGACAAACTAAGGCAGCACCACCGACAAAGATGAGGGGTGGGCTGGATGGATTTCATTTGAAAGTTGACACCAAAACGTGTCTGTTGCGTTTAACCAAATTTTGATGGTTTGGTCACCATTTTTGACACTTACATCATACACCCCCATCTTTGATGGTTTGATCTAACTCCTAATTTTTGATGCTTAAAGCCTTACTTTTTTTGCTGGTCAACTTTCAATTCTGGTGGAATCACAATTTCGATGATTCCCAGAGTGTAGTAGTTCCTACTGTTACCCTCTAGTAAACTAACGTAGCTATGGAAAATCACCTTTTTAAATAGATAATTCAGCTATAACTGTGCCATTTTCTATAGTTATGTTAAATTACCAGAGGGTACCCAGGATGTGGCGTGACTTCTTCCGCTTCTTCGCCGCCAAGCATGGCCTCTAGACTTTTTGTTGAACCTCAACAGGTCAGCTTGCGATGGGGGGTACTGATGTGAATAGGTTGTTCTGTATTGTTTTTTTGTCCAAGTTTCCAAGGGGTAGGACATGTTAAGGTATTTTTCCCACAAAGTAGTAGAACTTGTTGATAGATTGCAGGCAAAGTCACCCAGATCGGTGGGACTAACACTGCTGATTGTTTTGAAATTCAGGCTGGATGGATTTCTTGCCATTAAAGATTCAGATTTTGCTTGCCCTCTTGGTTGCCTTTTTTCCCTTGATTTTGATGGCAACGTTGCTGGAAACTGACCTCTCACCCACTTAACCAACTTAGAGGATGGCCGCCAAGGCAACCAGATTTTCAAACTGCATGGCATAGCTGGAGGAAGAGCTTCTTGACGGAGATGTGCTTTTGGGGCAAGTTCTCACGCTGTATTTCCTTTGTTTAACTTTGTTTGGAAATAATGAGAAACAACAAGAAAACACAACCCAAATTTGATGGTTTAGCAATCCGTTGTGGTTTGAATTTGGTAATTTAGTATATAATTGGAAAAACAGTTTATCATCATGTTTCCCAATTCCAAAGAATTAAAATACATAATTAGCCATTTTGGGCCTATACGCAATTTTCAGGCACACGCTTGCTCAGAACTGTCGTTGCGGATTTTGCTGTGGAATGCATCGGACGTGCAAAAACACAAACTATTATACAAATGACAGGATGAATATACACATCATATAGACGTATAGAAGTATAATCACAGGAGACAATGACAGTATAAACCAACAGCGATGAAATATAGGTCCCCCCAGCTGCGACTAAAATGCGCCCAGGGGCTGGATTATACATATAAATATAGCTGCAGGTACAGGAAGCCGGCCACGTTTCCCTTCCCACTCATGCCCACGGCTTCATTGCGCGTGGTAGGACATGAGTGCCACACGCCCCTGCAATAATAAGAAGTTTTACATCTATGCAGATGGTACACACACACACTAGATAAGAATGGATCATTGTAGTGATCCGGCAGGAACTGAATCCTGTAACATGCAGATTAGGTGAGAAACAAACTAATCTACGACGTATCCTACGAATAATGGAAGTTCTCCTGAATGATCACCATGTCCTGAATCGACATCAAAAAGAATAGAATAAGGATCGAAAAGTTAATCAACCAAAAGTAATGTCATCGGCGATGTCGTCGGCGAAGATTACTCGCAACCAATATGCATCGGCGACAATGTTGTCGGCGACCATGTAAAAACATGTAAAATAAGTTGTTTAAAAAACGGCATGGTGGTTCTCGGGTTAGCCACGTCCCATCATGAAGAATATTGCAGGTACGTTTTCACCCCCATACTGTCTGGTCTTCGTTGGCCAGGACAGACAGTGATGGGTTCCTGGCCCCCTGCCTTAACGTAAAACAGAAAAAAGGAAGTTTTACATCTATGCAGATGTGACACACACACACACACCCTGCCGAAGCAGGGTTCTTTTTGGAAGAAATACAGCGGCTGTGATCTGCTGCACGAATTTCTGTATACCTTCGATACAGTGGAATGACCTGGCTTCAGTCCGTAAGTAAAAGGTTCAGCCGGTGGATTCAGAAGCTGAACTGGAGGATTGCTGCAGAGCTTGGATCGCGTCTGGGAAGCTCATGTGTGCCCGCCGTCTGTTTTTTATTAACCTTTTGAAGTGCAAATCGAGCTCTGGCTACAGTCCTGCGCGCTTTTTGTCGACAACTTTTGCAGACCGAACCCCAAACCCACGAGCACGGAAACCACTTTACCCGAAAAAACAGGGTTTCGCGCCCGAAAGTGTTTTCATCTTTGAATTCACACGCGGCCGAATTGTTACACTTTCCAACTACTTGATGATGGGTGGTTGACATAATGATGTGCTTGGCATGATGGTGGGATTGCTAACACTGACAATCGTCCGTAACTGGGAAGTTTTCTAACTCTAAACTTCCTTTGCTGATATCTACATACACCTTGCATACATCACATCTAGCTTATGTCTGAAACTTGAGGAGACTACCCAAAATTTTCATATTGGATCGCCCATTTTATCCATTTTTTGAAGGTGTATCCCCCCATTTGTTGTCGATCTTCAAGGCCCGGTCCTAGGACTGGAAGTCTGACATGCAGCTCTTCCAGCTTTGGGCCGAAGGACGGACGGGCTTTCCATTGGTCGATGCCAATATGCGGGAGCTGCGCAGCTCGGCAGCTGTCGAAGCGAAAGTGTGACATTGGAAAGATTGAGATGATGTAAAAATCTACCGACGCATGCAGTATGATATATGATTGTATATAAATAAATACGAATACCTGTTTATTATATATCTGCATAATTTAGAGCGAGGGCTGACGAGGTACGAGGTGAATCTTTGCAATTTAAGCGAGGTGAATTAATTAAATTCACAAAACGAGGTGGGCAAAAATTGCTTTCAAAGCATGTGCAACGAGTGAAAAAAACTTTTCGGGCTCCAGAAAGCTTTTTTTGTTCCCATCAGAGTGAAAAAATAGAAAATTAAGGCTGCATTCAGACCCCGTTAAAAAAAACTTTCTGGAGCCCGAAAAGTTTTTTTTTATCGTAATTTCAGTCAGTGCCCTGTGGTGGCATGCCCGGTTGTTCCAGGACTTCCGTATTTGTTCTACAGTGAAACCACTGTTTAAGAACCCACTGCATTAAGAACTTCAGGGGCTGGATTGCTGGATTCAACTCT
>Ga0126342_10011448_pt1 | contig 15851 bp, 17 predicted proteins | sample Cyp1metagenome_FD_92528 | JGI IMG/M metagenome (GOLD analysis project Ga0126342, IMG submission 92528) | Coral microbial communities from Lord Howe Island, Old Settlement Bay, Australia - Cyphastrea 1 metagenome | ecosystem: Host-associated > Invertebrates > Cnidaria > Coral ... | reverse complement strand
TGAATGAAATGAATGAAATGAATGAAATGAATGAAATGAATGAAATGAATGAAATGAATGAAATGAATGAAATGAATGAAATGAATGAAATGAATGAAATGAAATGAAATGAAATGAAATGAAAATGAAATGAAATGAAATGAAATGAATGAAATGAATGAAATGAAATGAAATGAAATGAATGAAATGAAATGAAATGAAATGAAAATGAAATGAAATGAATGAATGAATGGATGGATGGATGGATGCATGAGTGAGCTTCTCTCTTTTGTTGAGCTACTTCTCTACTGAGCGACCTCTTCTCTCAGCTACTTCTTCTCCGAATAGCCCTTTATCATCTTTTATCTGGGCTACTTCTTCTCTGACCCGCTTCTGCTCTGAGCTTCCCTTCCTCCCAGCTAGCTTTTCTATAGCTTTTGTGATTTTTTGCGATTTTTTGTGAACTTGAGCTCTTGTGCGCATCTCTCAGACCTCATCTTCCAAAAGTTTCACGCCGCTGCAGCGAGAAACGTTTTTTTAATAAACCGAGCTCTCGCTTCAGTCTCATGTGCTTTTTTGTCGACATCAAGGGGCCGCAACCGCGGAAACACCGACCCTACTTCCGCCACCCCCAGGAGCCACCATACCTGTAAAAACACAGGGTTTTGCGCCCGGAAGTGTTTTCACCCGTGAACTCACACGTTCCCGAACTGTTACAGTACTATCTTCTGCTGCTCCCACACGCGAACTGCTCTTGCTGACTCTGCGCTTGACATCATGACAAGACTGCCCCTGGATGCCCCTGGATATTTGTCCGTAACTCGGAAGTTTTCGAACTAAACTTCCTTTGATAATCATCAACCAACAGGGCTAGATCACAGCCTTATGCTCCGTGCAATCGCAGCCCGCCACCACAATGAACCAAGCAGTGCCCGGCAAGGCATCACTGGCGCGATAGCAGCCTGACCGAGATCCGTGTGACAAATGGTGGTTTCCTAAATGGTGGTATCCCAAACTCATCTAAAATTTGTCTTTATCAATGGGAAAACCAATGGGTTGGGGTAATGGGGTATATTTCAGGGGACCTCCAAATGTGTTGATGATGTTGATGGAAAGGATAATGAACATGTTGGTGAATGTGTTGGGAGCCTGGAGTGTAGACATCCTGGAACTTGCAGCTGCAATCCTGTCATCGCAGGCGGATCATCTTACAACTAGCCCTTTGGGTTTGCCCAAAAATGGAGATACCCCAAAATTGTTTTTTTCCACAGATATCAATGAGAAAATGATGCGCGAGTCAACCACTACTGTAGACTTTCTGGTAGCCATGATACCTATACCCGCTTTCCCAAAAATGCCTGTCCTGATCGCAGCTTTCCCCAAGGGTCACGGTGTTGTCGGAATTGCACTGCACCTTGGCTACAGCCCCTGCCAGGGGTCCGGCCGCCGTCAAGGTCACGCAGGAGCCATAGTCGTTGCTGAAGTAGAGCTCCTGGGGGTCCAATGCCAACACCATGGACGTCGAGCCCAGGAAGGCCATCCGAAACTGTTGGCGTTGTCAAAAAACTGTTGGAAAACCCCAAAATCCATGAGAATCCTAGTATGTATTTATCATCGTTTCCCAGTGAACAGCGCTATATGCTGGAAGTCAATTCTAATGAACAAAACACCATTAAGACCCGGAAGGGTCTAGTCCGATTCTCCTCAAAGGTTGCACCCACCATGTTCACAGTGCCAGGAGCCCGGCAACACTCATCAGGCACTTTCTGCTTCAAGGACTTTGCCAAGCAGGAGTGCAAAATGGGAGTTGAGCCTCAGGAAACTGCCCACTGGACAGAGGAAGAGTAAATTGAGTAAATTCGCACAAACTAGCTAGAAACATGCAAAATTCAAAAACCGAGTTCGACCAACAGTCAGCTGGTGTTTTGGCAATTTGTTCTGAATCCCAGGATTCATTGGATTTGTGGATTTTTTTTCAGAAAACTCGAGTTTTCCCAGTGAATCCATTTAGGTCCTAGCGTGTTTTTCCACCGATTCTGTCAGAATTTCCCGCGCCAAGCAGCTGAGGTTATAGACAACCCAAGTCCCCCGCGGCGCCCGGGTATTGTCGGGACATGCGTGTCTCCAGCGCATGGTCGTCGTGCTGGTGAAGGGTCGTTCCGTTGGATGTGCCTGCCAGGCCAACTGGGAAACTGATCCAAGTTGGGAACCGGTCGATAGCCCATATTAATTAATTAATTAATATATATATATGCACATATGATATGATATGAAATGATATGATACAATATAATATAATATAATATAATACAATATGATGTGATATTAATATAATATAATATAATATAATATATTATAATATAATATAAATATAATATAATATAATAAAAAAATATAATATAATATAATACAATATAATATAATATAATAATATATAATATAATATAATATAATATAATATTAATATCATATAATATAATATTATATTATATAATATAATATTATATAATTTAATTTAGCTTTTTTTAAAGTCTCGTAAACATATTTTTGTTATCTAGCGTACGTGTAGTGTAGTGACGTGTACGTACGTAATCTTATATAATATAATATTATATAATATAAAATTATATTATATAATATTATATTATATAATATTATATTATATAATATAATATCATATCATATTATATTATATTATATATGTAAATAATTATATATTATATACATTATATATTATATATATAATATATACATATTATATCAAATATATAGTACGTATATTATATATATACTGTTTATATGTATATTGCGTATATTATATATACGATATGAATTACGTGTATTTTATTTTTATATTTTTTGTTTTTACGTATAAACACTCGCTTGAGATGGTTCATCTGCTCTCCATTTTCGGCGTCCCTGACCGTCTGCACCGGCCTCTGGAACCTGTGTTGGGCGCTCTGTGACAAAAACCTCGGTCCTTAGTGGGACACTTTTGGCAAGCTCTGGAAAAATGACACCAAAAAACGAAAATCTATATAGAGGTTTCCTGAAATAGGGGTACCCCAAATCATCCATTTTCATTATAAACCATCTATTTGGGAACACCCCCCCTTTCTTATCTCTTTCGAAAACACAAAAAAACGCAAAAAACATCAGCCCAGGGTCGCATAGGCCACATTAGGCGCCAACCGCGGGATGCTGGTGCTGTGCACCGTCGGGTGGCTTTTGATTTCCATCTCTTTCTTGGCCTCCGCTGCTGCCGTTGCTGCCACACTGGCTGCCTCTTTGGCATCCTCAACGGCCTTCAGCAGCTCCTGGGATGTGAAACACAGGGGGGGTTCATGGGGGTTCCACCCCCCAAATGGATTGTTTACGGGAAATTCTATTAAAATTGATGATTTGGGGTTGCCCTATTTTAGGAAACCCCCCACATTGCAGGATCGTAGGATTTTCTTTTGACAGTCCTCCTGTCTTTCTAACTTCATCTCATCTTATCTTACCTTATCTGGTCAGATCTGTTTTGTCTCACCTCAGTCTGTTCAGACACCTCAGCTCACATTATCTCCTGTCACCTTCTCCCCCGTCTACTGATGTCTGCCTCATCTGATCTCATCCTGAAAGAATCACCTTATCCTAGACCACTTTTTCTTATCTCCTCTTCTCTTCTCGGCTCATCTCATTCGATCTCACCTTGTCTTCTCTTCCTATGTCCTGACCTCATTTTCTCTCATCTATTCTTCTGTAACGTTGGATTCCAATACGATCTACAACGCAATTTTGCAAAACATCGCAGCAGCTTGCAGTAAGGCTGCTCCAAAACCGGCGGCCCGCTTTTGAAAAGGCAAATAGAACGAGGAAAAAGATCGCCAAAAACGAAAAAGAAAAACCAACGCTCATCACTGCAACCTTTGCGCAGCCACTCAACTGCGATTTTCAGAGAAGGGTTGCAAAACACCAGGGAACTACTCCGTAGATGGCAGCATCCTCCAGTGACCTTGACACAGTGGTTCCACTGCCCCTTGTAACAGGCAGCAGCAATCACAGAGTCACTCTACGCTCACCACTGCAGCAAGTAGCAGCATTCACCCAGCCGTCCAATCAGATTTGCAATGCGCTTGCAAAACAGCATGAGGCCGGTAAGAAGAAATGGTGCTGCAAAACCTCCCTCTCAATCACTCAAGAACCCAAAAAAAATCTACAACCGCGAAAAAATCATCATTGCAACCTTTGGGCAGCCAGAGCAACACCAAACACTTTTACGTAGACCGTAGCATCCTGCATGCAGTGCCCTTAATGCAGCAATTCCTTTGCGATCTACAACCCCAGGTTGCCCAACACCAGAGTACTAAGCGGCAGCCGCAGCAAGTAAGCACAAACTGTAATGCAAGCTGCTGAAACACACAAGCCCATTTGACGGGGTCCTCAACCCTGGGCATGCAGCCGCATCAAACACACGAACCCATTTAACGGGGCCACCAACCCAAGGCAAGCGCGCCTATTTAACGGGGTTGGCGCCCAGGGTAAGACAACATGGCAATTAATACCCATTTAACGGAGTTACCAACCCAGGGCAAACGCGCCCATTTGACGGGGTTAGCAACCCAGGGTAACCTGCCAACACGAGCCCATTTAACGGGGCAACTAACCCTGAGCAAGCGCGCTCATTTAACGGGGTTAGCCACCCAGGGCAAAACAACAACACACCGTAGCGTGCCCAAAATCACTCCCGGGCAAGCGCGCCCGAAATCACGAAAAGAAATAATTTGGAGAGGAATTGCAGGGTCCCCACACAAAGCAAATGTGCCACCACAACCAGGCCAGCAGCCTCACACATACCAGCAACACAAATGCCCTCAGGCCGAGCAAGCGCGCCCACACACAAAGGCCGTATGAGGCCTAACAACATCCACGATGTCGACATAAGCGAAATCCATCAAACCACGGATTATCAAACCGCATTTCATACCCTGCATGCATCACCGAACCTGGGCGGCACGCCAAACACCAATTGCTATCATCCTCATCCACGCTCAACGCGCGATGTCCAACACCTGAAACGGTATTAACAATCCAAGGTCCTTCAAACTCAACCAATTCCGAAGCTACAACATCCACATCATCGCATTCCGATGACTGTTCACCGTCACTTGTGACAACGCTTGACGACTCACCCTGGCTAGATTCGCTCTCTGTCTCTGAATCCTCAACCACCGCGTACTTGCTGCCTGAAGGTCGCACACTTACTGGTGTCTGCAGAGCTCGAATACCTCTTTCGAGAGGTATTTTTGGGGCCCAATTTTGCTCAATCGCATCCAAAACAGAACTTTGACAGCGTAGTTGACCTACCACATCATCACGACCATACTTCTGGACACAACCTGAAACTCCTGGTTGCTTATGGTGTCCCTGCGAAGCTCTGTCCGCTGCATCCACTTGCAGCTGCAATGCCCATGCTAAAACTGTGCACTTCAAACTGTGTAAAGTAAATGTGCAAGCCATATCAGGAGTCAAGCCAGCATACCATACACCACCAAACAGCGTCAAGTGGGAAAGCATAAGAGTATATATAAGAAAGCGGCTTCCCGTTGTGAGCTAGTAAGTAGTCTCGAGTGGGGCACGCAGATCGCAATTTTTCGACTTCCGCAAAGAAAATTGCCCCCCAGCCAACACCAGCACAGCCGCCAGCACAACAGCCAAACGTCATTCCCTTTGCGGAAGACTTTGTGCGCCAGCAGAAACCTTTCAAATGTTGCCCGTCAAAGGTCACTGAACTTAAACGCAACCTTTGCGCATCTGACCAACGCAGGCTCGCCCACACCATCAACAAAATGACTGAAATCAACAAATGTTCCTCTGCTGGTGCTGTGGATAGTGCTTCTTCAAGACGCTGCACAATGTTCAGCGGTAACGGCACAGCTTCCCGCCCCAACTGGATCGACCACTTCCCGCTCCTTCTCCAAACTTGAATCAAAGGTGATTCCAAACAGTGCAGCAATTTAGTTAACTGAAGCTTGTGGGCAGCAAAAGACAAACTACTCACCACGTTTTGCATGGATATCGCACGATGACTTCCTCTATCTCCGCGACTGCCTTCATGTAAGCTCGTGACAAAATCCAAAAATTCTTGCAAGGATGGGGCGCCAGGCTGCCACCCGTGCGCGGCGCAAAAAGCCAACCACAACCTCCAACCACTAACATGCTTGCGCAATGTTGCAGGGGCGCGATCTAGAAACAATTTCTTCAATTGTTCTTTTCCGGCACTTGGAAGATTGCTTAGGATGTCACTATCTGTAGCCACCGAAGCAGATAACGATATCCACAGATCTGCTAGCTGCTCCCGCTCTTCCTCTTCGCGCTCGCGCAACAATCTGCAGGTGGGAGACCCAATCTCCTTTGCCAGCCCAACATTAACATGGCGGCGAACTCCACGCCCCACAACGAAGGTCGCAGACACAGGAGCTGCTGCACCCGATGAAGGCGCAACCACTTCCAGGCCTTGCCTGGATACCTGAAAAGGATTGATGAACACCACTTTCCTGTAAATTGGGCGAGGCACACTTGCAACACTTTGCAAATCAGCAACCTGGTACGGCGACGACCGCACCGTACGCTTCATAAGCAGCAAAAGGAAGAACAAACGAAAACACGAAACACAAGCAATATACACGTTTCAAATGCCACAGCCCAGCACACACCCACTACAAGCAGCTGTGGCACAGCACTCACAAGCACATAGTCAGAAGAGTGTGGCAGAGGGTTAGCACTGACCGTGCAAGCATGGTAGTGGACCAAGCGGCAGCCGCAGCAAGTAGCGGGTTTACAAATCTAAACCGCAAACACAAAAGAACTGCGTATAGATAAATTGCGATTGATGTGTAGACATATAGACATAGATGCAAAAATAGACCGCAAATCCAGCTGAAACACACAGTGCGCACTGCTCCGTGACCACACCAGCGCGCAGAGCCCGCAACCCGGCAAACAAACCTACCTTCACCCCTGCAACAGCCACATTATATGAAAACCGACACCATATTTCGTTCTCCGGCCAACCTTCCTTCCACATAGACTGCACCATTTCCACTGCCATTCCAATGTGATTTACAAGTTGAACTTGTTGAAACTCGAAGTTACGCGCAATTTAGGCCTGTCCACATCCTTCTAAAAAGTGACCCCCAACAAATGTACCAAGAGGTGCCTAGAGCGCACCTAGGGCCTATGCTCTAGGGTGTCTTGGAATCAAGACTGGCACCTTTAGATTGCCATTGGTTCAAGCTGGCCAGCAGCGGCTAACAAAATTGGAAAAACACAAACCTATAGTAAGATGAAGCACCTACTACAACCAGGTTCGGTGGGAATATGATGTTGTGATGTGTCCATATCGTAGGTTGCTTGGATTGGGCTGTTTGAATGTAATTGTTAGACCTTAAAACCATGAACTTACATTATAATCGAATGTCGCGTCAGTAGACAATCCTGAACTTTTTGCCAACTCACCCACCCGTTGGAAGTACGAAATCAACCCAGTATGAGCATGATGGATGTGTAATCATGTAACCCGGTCCCAACTCTGTGTTTCTGCTCGTCGGGCCACTCATCATGTGCTACTACAACTGATGCACTCGGTAGTCAGAACAATGAGGTACAAGCACTCCGGCCATGTTCACAACTGACGGAATTGAACTAGCAACTCTGGCATAAGTTGATATCTCCAGCTCAGCACAAACACAGACATCAAGAAGTCAGGACCCTGATATTTGGTATGTTGCGCTTAGCTTTTGCTCAGCACTGGAATACTATGGTCCCTCAAATATTCGCCAGCCATGTGTGGACCACTGGCGCATTATATGCGTTGATGGCATGTTCCAACCACCCTAAAGTGCCCGTGCTCGGCGGCGGCTCCCTCGCCTCTTCGGAATGGTCAGATGCCTTGGCTTGCTGTTCCCGTCGCATGACTGGCCGATCATCGGCCAACCTCAGTTGGGCTACAACTTCCATCCTGCACATGGCAATGTGGCAAACCCAACAGTAAAATCGATACACCAGAAATTGCGGGATAAATTAAACGATACATATGTAATTCTGTATTGGATAATATCTCAAAATCTGGGATACGGGATAATCATAATACACCAGTCTCGAAAGGGTAGCTTATGATATTGGCTATTCCCCTAGTAAGTAGCCCAGTAATGATGAGATTCTCAAGTGATGCCCCTCTTTCACAGGTGATTATCGACATTGTTTATGGCATTGGGTTTAGTACATTGCCCGTGAACTGCCAGGATGTGCCGTCTCTAGTCAACCCTTTGATCTTCACAAGGTCCGTCAAACTTGTGTTTGATCTATCTGCAACAAGCCAAGACCATTGATTCGTAGAATACCGTAGAATCGAAACCTACGATCAAACTCTGATACAGTTGGTTACTGCATCCAACTGGGAGAAACAGCTGGGTCAAGATGATTTCCTCGAACGCTTCCAACTAGTCCCAACCCCCTGGCTCCGCAATTCTGAGCATCTGCCTGGCATCAGAGATAGTACCGTTCGCCTGCCAAGTGCACAGGAAGGTGGCAATTTCTTGCTTCACTGAGGACTCCTCTCGTCTAAGCTCCTTTTGTGACCAGGGGTAAAGAAAAGGAAAGACTTGTTAGACTGCTAAACCTCCAAAAAGATGACACATTCCGGGCTTCAGACATTTCGTCACCTATCACTTTTGCTTTTTCTCTTTCTTAACATTCGCCTCCAGTAATTTAACATAGCTATGGAAAATTGCCTGTTTATAGATGATTTGCCTATTAAAAATCCCGATTCCGCCCCGCGAAATCTCCATTTATTGATGGTTAACTACTGTACCACTGTTTCCATGAAACCTCCATGAAACCTCCATGAAATCCCCATGTTAGTAGCCAAGAGACTGCAATCTCCAAGACCTTTTGGATCTCCTCCGTCTCATCGGGGCTGCGCACTTTCAGTTCTAAGTGCGAAAGGCCGCAACTGTTGCGGCTGTTGAGCCACGAAATGGTTCAAAAATATCCAGAAATTAGGTTTGTCTGCTGAGGAGGTATGTCTTTTTCTACAATTTCTACCCATTTTCAGACTGTGTTTTCCGAGTTAGAAATCTGCTGCACAATGGGGCAACTACTTCTGGCAACAGATATGCGCAACTCTCAATTTCAAGAGCCCACTGTGTCTGGAGCTCTCCTTGCTCCAGCCATTCCTGGCCGTGGATGAAACTGGATGAATTCACCCATGAAAAATGTCGCAGATTAGAAACTCTCACCTGATACAAACTGATTTCCACCACCCGGTAATCTCATGCAACCGGCCTTAAAAGAAGAGCGCAGGTGAGGCATTGAAGCGTTCTGAGATGCATCGCTTTCCTCATGGGTGCTCTACTGACAACATATTTGATGCAGATCTTCCAATGCAAACCACAGGCAGACCGTGGGTCGAGACTTCCATCCCACCATTTTGAATAGTTCTCTCACAAAAGAGGCCAGTAGACCTGTGGATTTGGGACATGATTTCTGTTAAGCAATCTCCAACCTTCAGATTTTGCTTTCGACAGAAAATTATCCAAATATCTAAATCTTGAATTTTCACCATGTGACCTGTAGATCAAGGACCAAATAGAAAGTTGCATTGAAGTCCAACCCCAATCCGATCCTGGGAATTCTGGGAATTCTCAGCCCGCGGCGCAGACTTGTTTCACAAGCTATCTTTGTGGGCGCTGGGAGGAAAGGAGCACCTCAGCATCCATTTTGTCCGTCCTGTTACGGCTCAGTGGCGACACACTGCAATCGTTGATGGTGTGGAAACTGGGTGGAACTGATGGATACGCCCCCTGACACCCGCTGCCAGTCACCTTCTTGAAGAGCTCGGTAGTCGAGGGTTTTGTGAGTTATATTTGGGCAAGAGAGAAAACTGCGACGGGGTTTAATCCATCCCCAAAATGATGTTCGATTGATTCGATTGGGTTCAGAAAGACCTTGGCAATGCCGCATGGGTTCTTTTCTCATAGGCCAAAACAAACAACCCCCCAGTCGTGCAAAGCCGCCAAGAAGGAAAGAGTTTTGCACATATACTTTGCTGACAAAGAAGGCCTCAGTGCAGTCGCAAGTTTCAGCACCAAATGAAGCTTCCAATGCAACAAGCTGCAAGAAGAAATGTCGGAAATGTTCAAGTAATCAATTGTAAGTAGGTATTTGCCTCTCTAAAAGAAGTCACACCGTTACCCGCCAATTCCGTAGACTTGACTTGAAAAAGACTGGAAAACCTCTGCAACCTGTGATCACCTGTGCATCTCAGCCAGGCATCCCCGTACCCAAAACATGGGTAGAATGGGCACGGCTGGAGCCAGAGCGGCTGTGCGAGCGGCGAAAACTGAAGGTTCCCAAGAGTTGTGAAAAATCATGTGCGCCTTCAAACATCTTCGAAGCTTCACGTGTCAAGGATATCAATTAGATTGGATCTGCTAAACCAATCACCCTTGATTCATTTTGCAAAGGGTTTTCCGCAGTAGGGTATGCCACAACAAAATTGCCACGTAAAATATGAGGAAAAATATCCTCTGAACCTTGGGATTTGAGACACCCCCGTCTTCGGCCAAACGCATTCAAATCTGTCCAAATACTATCGGAACCCCAGTCCAATTGGTTTCAATACATCAATCAAGTTATATAGATAAGGCCTGGCCTTCAACACCGAGCTGCTTGCCCGCGTCTGCCCAGGCTTCACCCACGAGCCAAGAGGCTGCGGCTGAAGATCCCATGGTGGCCATGGTCCCATGTGGCATACAACCGCAATAGCAAGTTTTTACATTTCCTTGATATCAATTTCATGATCAATGCACATAAACATACATAAACGCTAACTAAGAGACAACCACCGAGGCACCACCAAGATACCACCGAGACGCCACCCAAAAACCACCCCGTGTACATGGTCTCTATGAGAGGTCTTTTGGCAAGATCTCTGTACAAGTTCTCTTGAAGAGGTCTCTTGGCAAGATATCTGTAAGTCTGCAAGAGATCTTTATACAAGATCTCTTCACAAGGTTTCTGTTTATTCAAAAACTCTTGGCAAGATCTCGGCAAGAGATCTCTATCTCCCTGTATAATGTCTCTATGTGAGGTCTCTTGGCAAGATCTCTGTACAAGGTCTCTATAATCTTGGCAAGATCGCTGTGGGGGATCTCCGGCAGGATCCCTGCGGTCTCTTGCCAAGATCGCCTTGGAGATCTCTATAAAAGATCTCTGCACAAGCTCTCTGTAAGCGATCTGCACGCAAGGGCAAGATCTCTGCAAGACATCTCGTCTCTGTACAAGATCTCTAGAAAAGGTCTCTGACTGCGCATGCACAGTGTTGACAAGAAATATTGATGTTTCAAAGGGGAAAGTGAACCCAATGTATGTGGTTCATGGAAAAGATTGCGCGAGTCGATCCACACATTGCGGCTGCTGACAGCCACACCAGCAAAAGACAAAGGGGATGCCTACAGTTGAAATGCACATGCAAAAAATGGAAGACCGAGGAACTCTTGTTCTGTAAGGGTCACCAAAATTGCCGGACACCGATGAGACCACCTTATCCACGATGAATCAACACCAGGTTGTAACTATTACCGTAAGAACACACTGTTTGGGGAATTGACAGCAAGAGTGAATGCCCGAAAAACGGTAACAACACGACTGGGACGCCACAGCAAGACGCCCGCAAGACATCACCCAGAGACCCTCCAGAAACCACCAACAGCCCTCAGCCCACCAAGAGATCGCCGGCACCACCGAAACACCGAGATACGACCGAGACACCACCAAGGCACAACGAGACACCACCGAGACACTACCGGGACACTACCGAGACACTACCGAGAGACTACCAAGAGACCACTGAATCACCACGAAGAGATCACCGACAAAACCGAGACACCACCAAGACACCGCGGGCAGCCAGTAACCGGACGGCGCCCGTCCAACTTTAGAGTTAACAACCCCAAGCTATCGCTAGTGGGATAATATGCTCATGGAATGGGGGGGGGTGTTTTTTTTTCAAACGATCAACTGGTTGTGAATCCGGACTTGATGTTGTCTATGTGTGACTCAGGAATGACTCCGAAAAGAACATATAGTCAGTCGGAAAACCTATTGTAAGTTGGCCGGTCAACAGTCGGCAACAGAGGCAAACCAAAGACTTTTCTATGTATACATTCAGCAAACACGGCTTGGGCAAATGCTGCGGAACTGGCCCTGTATTGATACGCAGATACGCGAGTTGACATGAAATCACATGTGTCTGCAGGGCAGCAACGAAAGAAGTGGCGGAGAAAAGTGGAAATTCCCCAGTTGCTTGGAAAATTCCTTGCTGCTTCAACAAACAACCCACCTTTGCAAGCACTGCTTGGCCTTGTTTCGTCGCTGGAACCGCAAACCGAACCAAGTGTGGTGAAGTTCAAGAGTCATCGATGCCACGTCTTTGCAAGTGAGAAAAGGGCTTCGGCTTCAAGCAACAATTTGGAAGAAGCCTTTTACACAAGAAGGGCTATTGGTCTTTTGTTTTCAATTGTTTCCTCAACGTTTCTGTTTTGGTGCCTGAAGCCGTTAAGCCGAAGAAGTGACACTTACCACCAATCAAATTAGCGATTGCGTTCTGTGATTTGAAAAACTTTGACAAATAGAAACTACATGGTGAACTGAAGGCATGCTTCAAGTGAGGTCAGGTTCGACGGAGGCTTCGTCAGGAAGGACGTTCTGAACTCTCGTGATGTCACGGCGTCTTTTCAATCGTGGACCTGCAGACCATTTGGATGTGGGCTCAAAGAGAAGATCCGGTGCCTTCAACTGGAGCTGGCACACTGCTGACATAGACATCTGTCCTACGCCACTTTCATTTTGATTCAAGTTAAGGCATTTATACTTTGGGTTGTATTTCCCCTTCCATGCAAAACGTGGTGTGAGCATCTGATTTTGCGCCCTGCAGCCATGGGGCAGAATCCACAAAATAGAGGGACTAGAGGCAGCTCCAGTGGGAGATCATCCTCACCATTCACCGAGTCCAACTCGTGGTCGACGTACACATCACTCCAAATCCTGTCCCTTTGCATAGCAGCCTTGGAGAAATGTCTCAAAAAACTGCGTAAACATGTGGCAATCCTCAAGCACAAAAAAGGTTTTACATGTTCCTCAAGGCATAGAACTGTAGAAGTGATTAGAACTGCAAATCTAGGATCCAAGAATTGCCGTGCGTAGCTGTTGGCCATTTGTTGCGTACTCCATGTCTTCGACATAATTGCACAGAAGCCATCAGCATCCAAGCAGAGCAAGTCAGATACCTCTTCTGCCTCAAAGTCGCCCATGTGAATCCAAGGCGTCCATAGACAAGCTTCGGCCACCCACACCTGATCATTCACCAGCTCTTCCCCTTGATCACGATAGTATGACAGCGTCCCATCCAATTTCATATATGCGGATGAAGCACGGCTGCCACTTAAAAAGATGATATCGCCTGCTGCAGCCACCAGCTGCTGCAAGCTGCTGGTGGTTGAATGTACTGCCTCCAAGGTCTGAATATCAGGAGCTTCGAGCAGATCCTTCAGCATGGGCAGCTTGCTGAGTGATGCTCGGTGCCGTTCAAACTGCAATTCCCTGAAGAGCGGACGAGAAAGCAAATCCAGCAGTGGCACTCGCAAGTCTGACGACCTGGCCAGGGATTGGGAGATTTGACGTTTGTCAAAACTCCACAGAACGTTGCCAGTTCACATTGATGACGAGTTGAGGTCTTGGTTTACTGATCTAACATGTTCTACCACGATTACTAAGTTTACTGTTCCACCCCTGCGCAAGATCAGCACGCCTAGTCAGTCCTATTGTGCTAAATGGTTGCTTTTATACAAGGATTGTCGTATTCTCTTTCCTGCTGTTTCCATTTGCGCAACATATTGGAAAACATATTGGAAATACGTTCAAACCTGAAAACATATTGGAAATACTGTCAAACCCATGGAGCGCCCTGCTACAATGTTGCAAGCTATTTTAGGTCACATGTTCACATGAACAAAAAGCTTGTGACACGCAACATGGTCATGATATGTGTGGTTAAGAACATTGATCTAGGGTAGTATGCTCAGTAATCAGTAATCTGTATCTTAGGGATACAGAAACCAAAACCTGGGCGGAGAGTTGTTTGATTTCAATAGCTCTAGCATCTTTATCTATACTTGCGTTCTATTTCAGTTGACAAGCCACGCCACACAGGAGACTAGGGGTAGACAACCGGCTAGCGAGGCACACGACAACACAACCAATATGGGGTGCATGTTGAAGATCAAGGCTAAAAGTTCAATCATAGTTGCGCAAAAAAAAACAGGTTTCGATGTCACATGAATATCCCCAAATAAACAGCATTCACGTTTTGTGCATCGCTGCTTCAACCTGGGCTGATCTTTGCGTAGACCACTACCTACCGTAGTAAAAGAGAAATCTCTTTCAACGGTGGCTATCTTCCACTCGCGAGCACATGCATGAATAGTATTATTATTTCTGTATTATTTATAGCATTACGTGACTATGTGCATGTATGATCATATATGTATGTTTTGCTACATGTCTGTACAAGTTTTGATCATGTCAGGGCCTGGCTTTTTGGGCGTTCGTAAACTGGTGCTGGAGGAATTGTGTCACCTTGTGGCTGACATCGTGCGGAATGTTGTTTTGCGCCAAGAAGCGGCGCAAGAGACGAAACTGCGCCGCTTCGTCTTCTCTCAAAGATCTCAAGCCAGCAATCAGATCGCTCATTGTACTGATCAGCGTAGCAGTTGTTATGAGAGCCCTGAAGGCAATTACGCAGTTCAAGAGCATCTCAGTGGTGTTTGTCGGCTGCAGAGGGCTCTCCCCGACACCCAACTGGCAAAAACTCCAGAGCATACACATCAGGTATTGATGAGTCCAATAATTCTGGTTCATCCCGCTCTTCACCACCCAGTTGTCGTTTGGGTGTAACCACCGCACTCCAAACCAGGCGCAAGCCATCCAGTGGTTCAAAATCAGCAGCTGCCCCAAACTGGTGAAAAATCCGGCGTAGAGACTTGCGGCCTGGCCAGCTTTCACAGGGACCGCGGGGCCCTGGGGAAACATCTCGGGCAGGAACTAGGATAACTATGGATAACTAAGTAAATGCTAAGTACAATATGTACAATGAAATCATTCAATTACTAAAAGTTGTGGTGATGCCAAACTTGAACTTTTTCCAGGCGCACGGCCTCCCGATACGACTTTTACGAGCTGATACGACTTAATGCTAGCGCTTGTATAACAAGGAAGGCGACGCCGGCGAGAAATGCGAGAAAACAAAACGGTGGCAAGAAGTCCTCAAACGCCTCGAGAGACGAGCCAACAAGGGGGAAAAAAAAAAGCGCTCATGGACCAACCAGTGGCAACCTGGTTGCCCTTGCGATCTCTGCAGAGTGACCATACCTTCTTTGGGGAAACACGCACGTTTCGCTTTTCCAACGGTACTCTCTATGTAAGTGCGTTCGACTCAAACACTACAGCCCAAATACAGACACACTGCAACTTGAGGCACCTGCGAATGTAAAAGATCTTGGAAGGTAGCAAAGCCTCTCCGAAGCTTGATGGCCCTCATGATCCGGGCCAAGCGCAAAATCCGCAGCATGAGCAAGCTGCGTGACCAGCCCGTTTCAGAAACCAATGGCATGAAATAGTCCATGGTGACAAATATCCAATCCAGAGCAATCAGACCAAGGTCATACAGCATCCAGTGCATTGCATATTGATAAGCAATCTTCTTGAAATCACTGATGAGCTCACCCTGTTGATAATATCCAGTGAAGAAGGTGAGAATGAAGTCCATGGAC
>Ga0126342_10011447_pt1 | contig 15852 bp, 11 predicted proteins | sample Cyp1metagenome_FD_92528 | JGI IMG/M metagenome (GOLD analysis project Ga0126342, IMG submission 92528) | Coral microbial communities from Lord Howe Island, Old Settlement Bay, Australia - Cyphastrea 1 metagenome | ecosystem: Host-associated > Invertebrates > Cnidaria > Coral ... | reverse complement strand
ATCGGATTAGATAGACTAGATAGATTAGATAGATTAGATAGATTAGATAGATAGATAGATAGATACATAGATAGATAGATAAATAGATAGATAGATAGATATATAGCTGGATAGATAGATAGATAGATAGGTAGATAGGTAGGTAGGTAGGTAGGTATGATATAGATATAGATATAGATATAGATATATATGTATATATATGTGTATATATGTGTATATATAGGCCGATAGATATACACGTGCATGTATATTAAAAATATAATTATACTAATTATACATAATTATATATATAATTATATATATACCAGTAGGTAAAGCAACCATGGTTGTGAACCAGTTTGTATTAGTATTTGAAATGCAGACCCAACTAGGCGTGAAGAATCGCTGGAGCTATCCATATGTTCCTTGATAACTGGGTCGGGTTTACGAAGAAATGCTAAGCGTCTCAGTTCCCACCAAATGATACCCATCAGGCAATTCTATAGCCCATCAAATCCCCATGCAAATTGAACAAAATTTATATATGTTTTACTCCAAGTGGCTAATTTCCAACCAACCACATGTTCATTGCATTGATTAACAAACCAGCTTTGATGCTAAGCACATTAAACCACATGTTTGACGCTGAAATACCTTCAAATCCCCATATATGTTTGATTTAAATCAGGTAAATCAATGTAAATCATGGTAAATCGTTCAACCCCCCTCTCTCTCTCTCTCTCTCTCGGCAAGTCGCTCAAGTCTCAACAAAAACCTCAGCTCTCGGGGCGGGCACCTCTGCGCAGTTTTTGATCGTGGCATCTAGGTCCTGGTCGGGGAAAATGGCACAGTGGGTCGGTGGGTTCATGGTGGATTTCTCTTGGCATTTGCGAAATTCCTTTTCTTTAAAGATTCGCAAGTCCAGTCCTAAATCATGGCGAACCTGGGCTTCTGGAGACTTTTGCAGGACTCTCTTATTTTCCCTAGCTCTCCCTGTCTCCCCTACCATCCCTTCATTGGATTACTTCAAGATTCAAGGTAAAGTTGAAACCGGAAACCCCTATATATTTGATGACGAAAAACAATGGTTTCTGGCATTTCCGGTTAAGATGTTCCCTTCAATCAACTCAATGATCCCCCTATTTTTCCGGCCAATTTTCCCCACAAAAACCATCCCCAGCTGATCAAAACCAGCACCTTTTCGAGCTCCAGGTAGCCCTTCATCTGTTCTCTCAGTGTCATGAGCTCGGCCCCTTGGAACTGGGATTGGTAAACTAGGTCAGCCAAGGGAACCTTGAGAAATCAATAAAAATCAATGGAAATTGATGGAAATTGATGGAAATTGATGGAGTTGGAATCAGCACAAAGGTCGGAGCATGAGTAGGATTCATGCTGGTACATCGGTTAAATTACTATATTATGCTATATTTATGTCCCATTCATCCCAGGTAGCGAAACCATCTTGAGGAATGACCACCAAACCATCTTCGGAATTCTTATTTTTTTGTTGGCAATCATTCAAAATCCCATGTCAATCTTTTTTTTAGCCCACAAAAATTACAAAATCTTTTGCTGGTGATGGCTATATGTTCCATTAAAAAAACGGGAAAAATATTGGGGAAAAAACTGAAGGATTCAACTGGCCATCCAAGGACGGGGATGATCAGCGCAAAAATCGGATCCGAGAAGCTCTCGGAAGCGCGGCCCTCATTGTACTGCAGCTCCAGATTGTAGAATTCCTGGCTGGGATGATCCTGGGAAGTTTGGTCTGCTTACCCCCCCCAAAAAAAAAAAAAAAACACCAGAAATGGATGGGAGTTCAACCGTTCAACCCACCAATAATTGAAGGTTTATGATTGGGTTCAGCACATCATACGAGCTTGGGACGGTTTGCAATTGGATGCATAGTGACGCACCGTACTAGTAGGTCAGGGCCTGGAAACTAATCTGTCTACATCAAGGGATATCAAGGGGCCCATGTCAAATTGTCATCGCAGCAAGAAGAGCTGGGTTCCCCATGGCTCCTAATTTCCTCATCTCACACCTTTCGAAGCCAACTATCCACCGGCATTTCTCAACCCTCTGGCAGTCCAACATTGGCAACATGGTAGTAGCTCCCTCGCCTGTCGCATGACCTCCGTCTGTTTCTTCAACTGCCTTGGCTTACTTGGTACCCTCTGGTTATGACAAACATAGCTATTGAAAATGGCCATTGATAGTGGATTTACCCATTGAAAATGGTGATTTTCCATAGCTATGTTAGTTTACCAGAGGGTAAATGGCGGGGAACAAATTGGACATTGAGTGACCCGGTCGTTGGTTGGATATCAATCGGCAATCGGCATATGCTGACAAAAAAAAATCGGATGGACTAACTTTTGGCAGACTCATTAGACTTTGTGCCAAGAAGGATCGAATGGTTTTGAAATCCAGAGAGGTGGCGGCCGAAACCCAACATGAGCCAACACATCAGCCCATAACAGACTTTGCTGCAGCGGATGCACCCATGTGCCAACCATGTTTCCAAGCCGCTGAATGGCTGAGCCATCCATGGTATTTTTGAGGGCTGGAAACTGCCATCCATGATAGTGACATGGTCATGTTAGATTTGTTTTGTCTGACTTACATCCTTCAAGCCACATGTCTCGGGTGATCAAAAATTCAACTAATGGTGTTAATTATTTTGTTTTCAGCAATGTTCCATCTTAGTATGCTTCTCAAAATCCATCAAACACCTCAAAATCTCTCAAGTTTGCTCAACAACCTGTGAAAAATCCATAAAAATCCCAAACTTCACCACCTGAACCCCCCAAATTTGGGGTACCACCGCACCAAAACAGGTCCGCCATGGCGCGTGTTTTCGGTCTCCAGGCGCTGGCGGCCACGGCTCACCTCGTCCATGGTGAAGCCGGCACGCTCCAGCTCGAAGGTCTTCAGCTTCAAACTGCCGGTGAGCTCCTGACACGGTGGCCCCACAAGGTGGTGCCCCCTAGATAACTAAGTTGGTTTATAACTCCAATAACTATAGTTTATAGGTGATATATCTATAGTTAATGGGATTATAAACCAACTTATAACTGGGGGGCACCACCTTGCACGGGAGACGATCAAATGTTCGTCGGACATGTTGGACTACAGAAGATGTTTCCGCCAAATAGATCCAAATAGTCTGATCTGTGGAACTAGAAAAAGAACTCATGAAAAATGGGATGACATGGGAAAGTAAACCATGTTCGAACGATCAAATAGAGGAAATGAATGGGGGGCCATCACAGGCAACTGTGGTTTACATCTGCGCAAAAATCCAGGAAAAAAAAACAACGCTACAGCCACTACAATTCTATAAGAGTTACAAGAGGAGGTTGAACAATCACCATGCTCTCTTAAACATCATAAAACTGCACAGGTTTCCAACTCTTGTTTACTTCATCATCTAGCACGACTTTCATCTGAACAAACTCAAAACCATGGAAAATGCTGGAACTGTTGAAATCCAATATCCAATTCAACCCTACCTGATCTTTCTGCCTCAAAAGTATCATCAAACATATTATGATCCCCAAACAACAATCCGAAAAACATATACATATGTATATATATATACAACCAAATATGATACAACATAATGTAATATAATATAATATATAATATATAATATATAATATATAATATACAATATATAATATATAATATATAATATATAATATACAATATATAATATATAATATATAATATACAATATATAATATATAATATATAATATATAATATATAATATATAATATAATATATATAATTAATATAATTAATACCAAAAAAAGACTAGCCAAAGCCCAAACAGCGCCGCTCTCCGTGATCTCGTTCTGCAGTTCTGCGCGCACGCGGCTGAAGGACAGCTGATGCGCTTGGTGCACCTGTTCCTCGTTGTCCAAACCTCGGGCCATGGATTGGCAAAACGTCCTGAAAACATGATTCATTGGATTGGTTTAAGGGAAAATCTACAGGAAACCATGGTTTTTACCATCAAATATAGGGCTTTCCTGTAAATTTTCCCATCATCCAATTCTATGAATGATGGCTTTGTAAGTTTGACTCTTCAGAGCAACCTGTGGTTTGAACCTGTTTGAACCGTTTAACAGAAACAAGGCGCTTAGGCTGCCTAGGCGATTAGCTTCAAATCTGTGAAGCTTAGCTTAAGCAAGTTGGTTTATATATATATATGTGTGTGTGTATATACATATTGTGTTTATCAATTACCTATTGAATTCGATTTGCAGCAACAGAAATGACGTGTTTTCGCAGCTGGGCGACGCGTTTGCACACCGCTCAGCCGCTCTTCTGCTGCTTGGACACGCTCCTGGGGGCCAGGGAGGCCTTTTTGTTGGAACGACAAGGCAGCAATGAAAGCACTAAGCCATAGGCAATTTCATGGGAGTTAAACGGAATATTAGGAGGTAACTATCCAAAACTGGGAATTTCAAGCAATCAATACAGAGAGAATACTAAACCAATGGGATTTAGACCCTCTGGCAATTTGGTATAGATGTGGTATAGATGTGGTATAGATGGTCCATTTGTTTCGATAATCAATCCCTTAAAAAAATGGTTTACAAGCTTACGTCCAAATTACCAAAGGGTAGATTGATTATTTACGGACCGACATGTATGATCATACATGTGCAGTGCACATTCTCGAGGTATCCTGGAGTGGGATTCAACTTGGGGTTTTGCCCATACACAACCTGAAATCGGCTGCTCCCCATCCTGAAGTAGAGACACCTCCTTCTGGTGCAATGCTGTCATGTTGCCTTGGCCAGTTCTGTGTCAGAGGAGTTAGTTTGCCAAAGAACTTCCCAAATCTTATCGCGTTTTCTCAAAACTCGTTGTTTTGAGACTAGATCGAACATATCGAACATGGCAGCAGGTGGCTATCTGAATCTCCCAAGTTGCTTCGGACATTCTCCAAATCCGCCTGTGCCTGGTGCCAGGTCACCAGGTGCGTTTGAATCGCCAAGAGATTTGAAGAGTGGAACACCGGGATTACCCTCTGGTAAACGTTTACATAATTGATGGGAAAATCACCATTTTTCATGGGAACATTCACGAACTAAATGGTGATTTTCCATAGTTATGTTAAATTAGAGGGTAAAACCATAAGCAATCAGGATTTAACAACCCATACTTGAAAACCCAAAAAGCACGGATCTAACCACTACCTTGGTAGGGACGTGGGGCCCCCAACATGGGGCTCATTCAGAAATACCACAAGGGAATTCAATCATCGAGAAGGTGGATTTAAGCATCAACAATTGCCGGCACTGGGATTTTAGAAGATACTTCTCATTAGACATGAGAAATACCAATATGTTATGCTGGTTGTTATATACAAAAAATGGGCAATATATATATATAATAAAAATAATAGTTTATATATAATTCATAATATGATATAATATAATATTACTTTATATTATAAATATAATATCATATCATACCATATCATACACAGTATAATATATAGTACTGTAATATATAACTTTAACTATATATATATGTAATAATCCATCAACAGTGGTATCCTTCATGGCTCAGGTCCCCTAGTCCCCTTCAACATCTTCGGCCTTCTCCTGCAGGCGTCGGATCTCCGCATTGATCTGCTCGCGCACCTCCTGGGTACTGCTGACCTGTTCCATCTCCACCCTCCGCGCCAGGTCCTTCCTTGGCGGGACATGGCGGCCATGGTGAAGAACTTGAGGAATCCGGAAATCCGGAGGGAATCGCCACACCAAAAACTCTGGAGTTAAGTGGGATTCCGAGATACTCCCAGTGGGATTTGTGAAAGATCAAAGTGCCAAAATTCTGCGAAGTCAGCATCAAACTACAGCAAAATCCTGTAGGAATTGTATGGAATTCTGGGATTTCTTCATGGTTTTCCGTGGCCACTGGGGAACAGCCCCTGCTGCGCTGAGCATCTTTTTTTCCCGCAAGGACTCCACCTGGGCAGCAAAAAGACAGGTGGTCCATTGCCATGTTTACTCGAGGCTCAAGCTTATGGCGAAATTCCATACAAACAGCGACATTTGTACAGGAGTGAAGCTTTCAGTAGATAGTCTCCATCATTGCTGGGCATGGTTCCCACTCTGTATTGTCTGTGAGATCCACCTTTTCTGTGTTTCTTATGTGTTTTTTCGGGTGGTTCACCCCCCCTTCCAATTTTTGCTGGCAACTTCTTTCGGATGGCCCTCACCTTTCTGAGCCATGCCCATGGCCAGTTTTGTAGATGGGGTTGTCTTAAAATAGGGTACCCGAAAATCACAAACGTGCCATAAAGTTCTGAAACCCCATTCTCAGATACATCCACATGACATCACACTGCTGAGGAAAATATGTCATATCTGCGTAAACTGGTTAAGTTCATCCCATTCTACCCACCCCCTTGCATGAAGAATTGCCCACACAAAAAAGTTCCACACTCCAACTCAGGGATATCTACATTATAACCCCATTATAATATATATATATTTATTTATTTATTTATATTTATTTACATAATAGTCCCCTTATAATCCTATATATTATATATCCGATATATTCCCCTTATATCCCCACCATATCCTGTTCCAATGAGACATGTTCCCTCCAAACCCCGCGTTCGCAGTACATGACACTTTACATGGCTATATGCAGCGTTTTTTTAGGATTTAGGTGTTTATTTAAGGTTTAGATTTTTTAGGCTTTTAGCCTTTTAGGGATTTAGGTCCTAGGTTTTGGAAAGTCAAAAAACGCTCGCCCTACGGATTTCCCGCCTTGGACTGGAGCTCAGCAACTCTCTCATCCCTCAGCGCCAAAGTCTCTTCCAACCTGGGCAGCAGAAACTGCCACAAAGCCTCTGGTAAACGAAGACTTTGCGAGGAAAATCACCATTTTTAATAGGTAAAACAACGACCTAAATGGCCATGGCTTCAATAGCTTTGTTATAGTTTACCAAATGGTAAAGATTGAACCCATTGAAATTTGAACTATAATGGCCACTGTATCTTATTGTCTTGGAGACATCACTGTCTCATACTGTTCAATCAACAAAAACATTGGAGCTACACTGTAGGTGATGCTGCAACCGGTAATTTTGGGGTGCATGCATCAGTCACCGGCAAACTCAAGTGGAGACTCTGGGCCCTAGGTAGTATGTATAGGTATTTGGACAAGGCGACATTACTGGTTGGTGGTTGACCTCCCCCTCTGAAAAATAATGGAGTTGGTCAGTTGGGATGATGAAATTCCCAACTGAATGGAAAAATCATCCAAATGTTCAAAACCACCCAACCAGATTATATTGATGGACATTTCGCAGGTCAATTTCGGAGTTGCGGATTCAATAGACTAATAGCCCAGATTCCCTGACTCACGGCATCTCACGGCAGGCGGGAACGGAAAGGAGTTCTGACTGATTTTGGCGTTGCGCTGTCAGCGAGATTGGTGCATTGCATCTAGCACTGCCAAGAATTCTACAAACATGATACTGATGTGGGAGCAGCGTTCAAACAAGTATGCACCAACATCAGAAACAACGACAAAGCACGCATTTACATACACACATACACACACATGTATATAATTTATGTATAATATATATATATATATATACATATGTATGTATGCAAATGATTGTAAACAAACAATAACATACAATAATACTTATAGAGCCCAAAGCTTCACAGCAGCTACCATGGCCCCTTTTTATCGCCCAGGAACAAGGTGGCGCGCCGCTTATGGGCCTCACAGTCCTGCAGCAAAAGACGGTAGTCTTTCTCCACCTTGTCCTGCGGTGGCAACACCCGCAACACTTGACCTTTTGAAGATACGTAGAAACATGTAGAATGATGTGGATCTTAGATATGTGTAGAAATTCTAACTTCAAAATATGTAGGTTGCAGATATTCCATATGCCAAAACTCAATTTTTCATGGAAAGATTTTGCAGATGAATCTGATGATATTTGTCTTGATTCACCACGTAAACACCCCCATTCTCTGGTCTCAAGTATATGATTTCATCGCCTACTTTCTTGCCATGGTTGCTGCGAGTTTGTAATTTTTGAATTTTTTTGGGGGATGGGATTACTATACATAGGCTTCCAATTGATTGTCTCCTTGGTATCAGCATCCGCCCAAAACCCCTGGGGCCCTCTCCCTGATTTCGCTCTGCACTTCAGTTCGCAGGCGATTATGTGCCAGCTGCAATGCTTGATGTGCTTGCTCCTCCCCATCAAGACCTTGCTGTCGTGGATGATGGTGGATGACGGGAGGGGCGGTTTGCCTGACTCATGCATCTGCACAACGGGAGATATATATCCGAAACGAAAACGAACATGTAAACACGTCAACTGTTTTCAATCTTGCATGTATCATGGACCTTAGCTGCTAAGCAACATGAAAAACATACGTGTTTTTCATCGTGTTTACGAAAAAATCACCCACTGTATTTGTTACCCCCGTTACCCCCAGCACGACGGTCGTGCCACGTTTCTGCAAGGCCAAGACCTTTGCCTCGGACTCCTTCAACCGATCCTGCCGTGCCCGGTGCCCGCTGCTGCAAGGTGGGGGCCCAAATCATTCGCCAAGTTGGTACAAACAAAACTGATACCCTCTGGTAATTTAACATAGCTATTGAAAATGCCCATTTATAGTGGATTTTCCCATGAAAAATTGTGATTTTCCGATTTTCCATAGCTATGTTAGTTTACCAGAGGGTAGTTCACCAAAGTTTATGGTAGATATGTCATAAAGTACCTACTTGGGCCCCAGTTGGTTAGCCTGAGCAGTATGGTCAGTAACATAAGTGGTGTTTATGGTAGCTGATATAAATATAGTGGCTATTATACACGAAACATTTCTGTGGGCTCGCCCTGTGGAGCTTGTCCATATGTTCATATGTCCAGCGTTTTGTTTTTGTTGTTGTTGTTGTTGTTGTTGTTGAGAGTCATGTAACACTACTATATGTTGCAAGCGCTTCAAAAAAAATTCAAATAATGATGTTATAATATGTTCAAATATGTTCAAATATATTCACATACTAAAAGTCTGATTGGTTTTATTATCAAAAGTCTTTCGATAGTCACGTTATGGTCTATGCATGCCAGCTGACCAACTGGAAAGTATGAGGTCCCGTGTTTTTATTTTTCGGTGTTGTGCTGGGCCCTTCTGTGCTCCAATAAACTTCGGGGTACTTCTACCACCTGCAAACCGTGCAGAAGATGCAGTGGATCCCATCTCATGGACCAGGTATCATAGGTCAGCTGTCATCAGCTACAACCTTCATCAGTTCACTACACCAGCTGTAACTAGCACCAGCCCGAGTTCAGCCCGACGGCGCCTTGAGCAATGCCACCTCCTTGTCGTGCAGCGCCTGCATGTTGCTCCGCAGAGTCTGGAGGTCCACCTGGGCCTGAAGGCAGAAGTCGGGGTTCATCAAGAGATATGGTGATTCACCGAACTCATGTTCCATAGTCCATAGTTATGTTAAATGGCCAGAGGATAAGCAATAAAAAAATGTGTAAAGGATATTATAACATGATATAACCTACTTTGGGCCCCAGTTCTTTAGCCAATTTGGTTTATAACTAGTATAACTAGAGTTTATGGTAGACGATATATCTATAGTTAGTGGTGTCTATAAACCAACAAACACTTCACTGGGGGCGACCCCCCTGTAAAATCCTGAAAGACTAAGGACCCCACAAAGGATCCAATTTCCATATTGGGGGAATAGTTATTCCAATTTATGCCAATCCCGATTTATATTTAGGGAAGAATTATATATAGTAGTGGTGTCACGAATTCTCTTTCAGGAGTCGTGCGCATGTTTTTGTCCGCTTTCTGTGATGAACTCAAGTCAGCTCAAGGCTTCAATTCTTGCACATGCACCGTGACACTACCTTGCTAAATCTTGCTACAGATGCGTACAAGATTATCTTCAAGGATGCCAACAATATCAAGAAACATCATGCATGACACGGGCGACATGCATCCTGCAAAACTGGTCACCCTGGCTGCCACGTTCTCCGTTCTCCACAGGTTAAAACATGCTGAAACAACCGACCAAAACGGCTCAGAAACTCAGCACATCTTGTTAAATAGCAACCTTGTCCGGAGCCCTTCACCACAGCCCTGCCTCAAACTATACCAAAGTAGCTGGCTCGCGAGTTTCAGCTGGTCCATTATAGTCATTCACCTTAAGCTGATTACAGTATAGCTATCAGCCATGGTTGGGGATTGTCCCATACATTCACCATCTTTCCAGTGATCCTACTGGATCACCCCAACGTCACCGCCCCGGCCGGAGTCGTCACCTTGCCCTGGAATCGGGCGATCTCCGTTTCAACCTGTTCCCGGACATCCTGTGGCCAAAACTCACCGAGGCGTTGGCTGATCAAAACCGATGTTAGCACTGGTAAAGCCTGTCAAAAAAACAATTCATTTTTGTGAAAAATGGGCTGGTTCATTTCTGGGCTCATGAACTATAGTAACTAGATAAGATAGATAAGGAATGATAAGGATGACAGATAAGGATTCAGTAGATTTGATTAGGGTGTTTCAACATCTTCCAATGTCAACAGTGCTCCTGTTCAAAGTCCACCTTGCGAGCCAGGTCAGACTTCCTGTCCCGAAGCGACTCCACCTGGGCCATGCTGGCCGGCTGTATCTTTACTTCGGACAAGCCCACATGCAAACGCACATGACAATCTGGCTGGTGGTTTCAACCCCTCCGAACAATATGACAGTCAGTTGGGATCATTATTCCCAATATATGGGAAATTAAAAAATGTTTGAAACCACCAACCAGACATGACAATTATATCTTCCGGAAAACATGGCAATGGAAAATCCATCATCAAAAGATGTCACATTCAAATGCCAAGTCCCGGGGAATTCCCAGGCAAGAAATTGGCCAGAAATGATTTCACCATATTTCGCCACTCAAAGAACAGGTGAACATACTAATAAACAAAGAAACATGGTGGTCAAAACCATTTAAAACCCTTCTGTTCACATCAAAATCGCCGGCAAATAGCAAACATATGGGTTTCTTGTGCCAGTCCCCAATGTGCCACGCTCAAAAAGAGATGGTATGGTCATCCCACCATCATTAGGAATTAGATGGAATTAGGGATTCCTGAAAAAATGGCACATCAAATCCCAAGAATGGGTTGATGACCATCCCCAAATCTGGGCATGTATATAGATATTTATATGTCAAAAAAAAACTTTGGACTATGTATGTTTGTACGAGTATCATATCAATTTTCCCAGCTTGACCATAATTTCTTCTTTGGCACAAGGTTACTAAACATAATCATATGATTTATATGAATATACCACCTGGTATTTTTCACATATGGCAAATGGCCCATATAGAATAATTGATCATGACTTATGAAAAATCGTGGATTTTCCATGATTTTCCAGTTCGCTATATGATTTTCCATGATTTTCCATGATTTTCTGGTGAGTTCATATGACCAGAGGCTCAAAACAAAAAAAAAACGCCTGGGACTTCCCCTGGCATCGCCGTCCGGGCAGGCCGCGCGCCTGCGCCTGGAGCTCCGCGATTTTGCGATCGCGGAGAATCACCGTCTCCTCCAAGGACCGCAGGCGTCTCGACTGCGCGGCCTCCACCTGGGGCTTATACGTGCATATACGTGCATGATATCTATACTATAACTATCTATAACTCTATAGTTATTAACTATAGAATACTATATTTGTCTATTGTATGATATATCAATAATATATCTATATATAGATATATTATTGATATATCATATAATGGACAATAGACCACCATTCAAAAAGTCTGAATCGGATGTCTCCAATGATTCACCGGCGCGATGGCCGCATCTGCCTCGGCATGGTGGAAGATTTGCCGCTCGTGCTCCGCCCTCTCCTGTGGCAATGAATGTGGAGTTAGTTCTCAAAACTGGGGGTTGACATGGGTTAACCATCAAATGATGGTATTTATATGTATTTATGATATGTATCGATAAACAAAAATGATGTCTACCCTCCGGAAAATTTACAAAACGATATGGAAATCCATGGGTGGTTCCCTTTCGGAAAATCATCTGCATTCATCGTGGGTTAATTCATTGGAGGGTAACCAACAAAAATGTGGATATAATCCCGAACAGGATAAATGTTATAGGATGTCATATAGGTGTGTCTCAAATTGTGCAACCCTCGGTATATCCCATTTTCAGACACACACACACACACGCGCAGACGAATCATTTTTTGTTGGGGGGACGTGACCTGACTGGAGAGGTACCAATGAATCCCAAGGTTTTTTTTTTTCCCATACCATTGCGTTATTTATTTTGGGTGTAGTAGTTACTAATGTCATCTAATTACCAACCTTTTTGAGATGAACCCAACCTGACATTCATGTACTATGCAGGCCGCAGAAGTGTAGTGATACCAAAGACCCGAAAGGCAAGCATAGATTGTACCAAAAAAGGCTTGGAGCTTGCATGTGCCATGAAATGTTGAATACATATTGTACAATATATGCACGTCATATGCAATTTCCACTATATTGTTATGTGACAGCAGAACTTATATATATATACTGTATGCATGTAGCATCATCCGATATTTATATTTATTCATGCATAGGCGTATGTATATTCATATAACTTCATGTGTATATATATATATATATATATATCTGTGTGTGTGTATGATGAACCAACCTGCGACAATACATATGGAATAATGATTGGATTTTTTGTTTTAGATTCTGTGATGTTACGCAGGCTCATTATACATACCAGCATTACACAAAATGAACAAGAAATACATATACGATCATGTACATATTATAATATGCACATATCTCACTAGAGATTAGTTATATATATATAATTATATATATATGTGTGTGTGCATATTTATTTTAAAAAAAAAAAGATCAATGGGTTTCCAACAGTCAGAATATGAAAATTTCACTAGAATATGAAAAAAATAGTACCCCACTGGGATTTCCTGTTCCATGCTTGTCAAACCACTAGGCGTCACTAGGAATGCGTGCTCTACAGCATTCTAGGGTGGCCAGTTAAGGTATGCTAAGGTATGTTAAGGTGAAAAGATAAGTTCTCCGACTCCGTCATTGCCAAAGTTGGTGTGCCATATGTTTGCCTTCTTTTCACCAAAAAAACACCCCTTAACATACCTTAGCCAAGGGATGTTCCATCATCTTCCCATAAGTTTCCCCATGGCCACGGGCCGCATCCCAGCGCCCGCACTCCGTGGGGATGGCGGGGCGCTTCCCAGTGCTCCGCGCCACATTTCGATGCTCTTCTGCCAGGCCGCGAGCGACGCTGGGACCTCCGGGCCATGCGGCCATGCTCTTAAACCAATGGAGGTAGTTAACATTAGTTAACTTTGTGGGTATGGTAGTTATTCATTGATTAAGATCATTTAGTTAGCTAACATTAGTTAACTTTGTTAAGTGGTTCATTATTGATTAAGAATATTAAGAATTGGATTGCATCGGTTTCTTTATAAGATGTTAAAAGTGGATTATGATGATTTAAACTTGGTTAAAAAAAGGATTTAAAATGGCTTAGGGCTTAGAATGATTGAAATGGGATGCAATGATTTATTGTTTATGGGTCACAGTTGGTCACAAGGGGATACAAGCCAGTTATTGCCTGTCTTTAACTCACTAAGTGGCTCATCCCGAAAATGTTGATTGCCAGCAAGCCATCCACATGGCAACTGATGGTATATGGACATATCTTGGGATAGATGATGGGATGCATATATATATATATATGTGTGTGGTATATAAAACGGAAATTGTAGTTTTATGATAATGGTAGTTAGTAGTTGATGATAATGTCTTGCCGGCCAGTCCATAAGAATATGCCGGTATAGTGCAAATAGTTTGCTTATTGGATTGCGAATGGGAATCGACTGCCACGAACCACGATCAGCTACCATTATACACATGACCAACTCACTACCAGTGAGGCAGCTTTCCTTTGCCAAGCGAGGCCTGCCTTAAAATAACTGATGCATTATTCGACGAAGGGTTCAGGATCTTCAAGCTAGGGTTGTTTCAAATATAGAGTAATATAAATGTATAAGGGTCATAAGTATCGTCTGGTACTCTATTCCCTGACCAAAATTGGTTGGAGAAAGGGGTACCCCTCTATTCATCAACCAACTGATGAAAGCCGCACAAAATGAAAGCCGCACACCATGAAAAAGAGTTGAATCAAGTTTTAATTCCCCACAGATGGATACCTCCCCCTGGAATCTCCAGATGTCATTAGCAAAGAATTAAATCAGAATTTAATCCTCCCAAAATGATCCAGCAACCAAAGGAATCAAATCTCGAGTTCACACCTGGCAGGGACAGGTTGAAGTGTATCTGATGGTAACGGTTTAGATCGTGATTTAATTTTAATTGCGTACTGGAATCCACTCCTTTTGTCTTGAGAGTACCTGACCCCTGCCATCCCCTGCCTAATGCTAGAAACCTTAACTCCTTGTGGGGCCTACAAGGTAGATAACAAGGATTTATAACAGGTGGGTTTGTAAGAATAGCTACAAACTTGGGGGCCTCACTTTGTAGTACAATCATCCCAAAATGGCCCCCAGCCCAATATCAGCAAGAATCATAAGTAATCATAGACAATTAGATGGATGATGATCGATGTAAGTGGTGCAATAAACGTCCCCAGTGCTCCAAAACCGCTTCAAGGCAGGTGTTTGCTTGCCCCTAAAGAACAACAACCCAAAATACAGGCGGTGGAGCCATAGAGCATACCCTCGGATCATCAATCACCGGCAAAATCACCATTAAATTCATCGTTAAATTGCCAAGTCATTTGCCCAATGTTTCATGATGATTTCAGCCCTCCGAAAGTGTCACCTTGGTGAAATCCCACTGGAACTGGAAATTTCCATGGGAGAACCCCCATGTGGAAATCCAGATAAAAATTCACCTCATTAAAACCATCCTTGATCAAATGTGAACCATAAAATTAGTTTGTTATATTCCCATACAACCCCATTAAATTCCCACAAAACCCCATCAATTCTTGAAAATATCTTGGCTAGTTAAATCCCAGTAAATCAATCATAGTCAGTTGAAAATCCCCATTCAACCCCATGAAATTCCCGTTATATAAACCCCTGGGAAAAAGAATCATAAACCATGCCCCTCTCATCAGCATTTTTTGCTTGGTGATATGTTTACCATTCCCAGTCATGGGTGCTTTATTATTGTTTTACCCGTGTTATAAATAAAGTTGGCCCCAAAGTATCCCAAAGTCAAATGGTTGATCATCGCCTTCCCAATGTTGATCACCTTTGGACAACCCCCATTTTTAATGGGTAAATCATGGTAAATCAACTACAGTAATTATAAATTGCCATTTTCAATAGCAAACTCTTAGTTTACCAGAGGGTAGACCCCATTTGTTGCGTCATTTTCCCAACAAATTCCAGACACCGAACGCACATCCCGGTGGCCTGCCCTGCCAGGCTTGCGCCGTCGCGGCGACTCAGGGCTCGACAGCCGACCGCCGGCTCCGGCGCTGCCAAGGGCCCCGGCGCCGAGCAGGCCGCCTACGGTTCGAAGGGAGGTATAACTAGTGGAGATTTACAAGCAACAATAGTTGATTTAATGAGATGTTGGCTTCCCCTGCCAACTGAGGACTAAATCATGTACATTAATAGTACGTTATGTATGTATGTATGTATGTATGTATGTATGTCTGTATGTCTGTATGTCTGTATGTCTGTATGTCTGTATGTCTGTATGTCTGTATGTCTGTATGTCTGTATGTCTGTATGTCTGTATGTCT
>Ga0126342_10011446_pt1 | contig 15852 bp, 13 predicted proteins | sample Cyp1metagenome_FD_92528 | JGI IMG/M metagenome (GOLD analysis project Ga0126342, IMG submission 92528) | Coral microbial communities from Lord Howe Island, Old Settlement Bay, Australia - Cyphastrea 1 metagenome | ecosystem: Host-associated > Invertebrates > Cnidaria > Coral ... | reverse complement strand
TTGATGGTCATCCCATCCATAATAAGGATCCTTATAATGGTTATTATAAATCCCTATGAACCATTGGATGACTAGCCCCTATTAATGGTTATTAACCATGAGTATTGACCACAGCTCATATGACGGTGGTCCTGGCACCACCCCTCCAAGGTCTATGGGACGACGTGCGCTCGCGCAAGCAAGCCATTGCCGACTGCGCGGGCAACTGCGCGGCGACACAGTTGGGGTCGGCGGTGCAGTGATGATGATCCAATGATGACCCATCATTAAGGATTAATGATTGTTATTAATCATTTATATATGGATGTGGGTCAATATGGAAGACCTAGGGGACCACAGATGTTAGTCTAGTTTAGTATTAACCATCCAATTATTGGGGTACCTAATTTTGACCCATACCTATATATATATATGGAGGTTTAAATGGGAAAATCAAGGAACATCATCTAGTTTTCCATGGGAGAATCATCGATCGAAACAGTGAATTTTCCACTGGTTGGTGGTTTGGAACATGACTTTTATGACTTTCCATATATTGGGAATAGTCATCCCAACTGACGAACTCATATTTTTCGGAAGGGTAGGTATACCACCAACCAGGGATTAATCATAGTTATTAACCATGATTATCCTCAATAATATGATGATCCATAATACTGCTGATCCATTAATGGTTAATAATGATTATCAATAATGATCTTAATGTATCTTAATCATAACCAATGATGATCCAATAATAGATGATCAAACCATTAATGAGAAACCGAGCGGTTAGATATGACCAAGAAATCCAATGATGATCCGCAACGCGTTTTGAGATGTGGATTTCACTTTTTAGGAGATACCCATTGGGGGGTCAATGACATTCTTATCGGAAATTCGAATGTTAATTTGATGAAATTTTCAAATGGTGTTTGTTTTTTTTTTGTGTTGATGGAATTGAACAGCACGTGATGGTGGAATTGGATTTAATGGGATATGATATGACAAACTGACAATATCCTCTTTCATTCAGAATGATGATCCAATTTCTTGGTCATGATGATTGTGTCTTAACCTGGAATTTGAATTGCTTCGATCACAAATTTGAAGTTTAAAGCACACATCTACTCGAAAATCAGGTGTGTTTTACTAGAGCAAGATATGTTTTTGATTGTTTTTGCACTTTGATGTACCAAGTAATATATGATATATATGGCGATTCAGTCAATAGTGGGGATATTGGGTCAGCATCAAAACCAATGATGGGATTGTTGAGTTATGGTGATTCTTGTGGAGTGTTCCAACTTACATAGAACTTGGAGTCGGGCAAAATTTGCGGTCAGAGAGAATTCATCCAGCAAATACGGGAGTTTCACCCAAAAACAAAGGGACAACATGGGACACCCAGTATACACCTCCTCCTGGAATCCCCTCCCCAACAATGGATTTGGACGATGATTTTCCTATTGAATGTGGCCACTTTCCGAGTTCTATGCTGAATTAAGCAGTTACTAAGCCTAGTTAGTAAATCCCCATTCAGTGGGGTTAGTATGTGACTGGGTTATAATATGGTTCGTAAGCCCATCAAATGGACACTCTTCGTTTCGGCATGTCACCCTCGAGCAATTCGACTCGTCTCAGGTGATGAACAGCTCATGACCTTGGCGCAACGCACTCACTTTAGCGTGGAGGTGGCGATGGTGGCGATTGGGATACCATGGGAGACCCCAAAATTCCAATGGATGGATCAGAGGGATACATGCAATGTGAGGCCCCCGTTCGATGGTGTGAAAAGTGCGTTCAGTTGGTGAACATAACTCCAATATGGTTTATGGTACGCAAATAACGAACTAGTTACTGGGGCTTATAGATACATGGATGTGCTTGAAAATTTGGTATTCCCCCAAATGGAGCCAAATGGGCATGTTAGTTGGAAAATGATGAATATTTCTTCGGGTACCCTATTTTCAGACAAACCGGTATAATTTTACGAAAGTTTTCTCTGAAACTGGGATAGAATACGAAATTGTCAGCAAGAAATGTGGAGTTTGGGATGACTACCCTCTGGTAATTTAACGTAGCTATTGAAAATGGCCATTTATAGTGAATTTTCCCATTAAAAATGGTGATTTCCAATAGCTATGTTAGTTTACCAGAGGGTATACCATATCAAAAACCCGTCGTTTTGGGGGAAGCCATGTGGGGCCCCTAGTCATTGGATACGCCCAAGCCCCAGAAATGGTGGCCTCAGGGGATCAACCTCTGCCAACCACATACCAGATTTCACCATGAAAAATGAGGTATTTACCCATTATTTTAATGGTGGATCTTTCCCATGAAAAATGGTGGTTTATCCCATGAAAAATGGTGATTTATCTGGTAAAAATGGTGATTTTCCCATGAAAAATGGTGGTTTATCTGGTAAACATAGAAAACCTTCATTGAAGCGGCCGTTGAAATAGTGAGTGTTTCCCATGAAAAATATAGAGTGATTTTCCAGTTTGTTATGTAAACGTTTACCAGAGAGTATTTCCACATCATGTCAACCACGGAATTTTCGTAACCCTGGTGACCGGCCAAATATAGTGAGTTTGCCACTAAAGTCGAACTGTCCCGCAACAATCATCCTATGATGTGACTCGTGGGACGCATCCTGTCCCAAGCTATGGGTCACTCATAATGTGGGATCTGTTGCTTGTTTGGTGTTGAACAAAAGTGAGTCAGCAGTGTCAGGTGTTTGCCAGTGATTGTTGGTTCTTTCTGTTTTTTGGACAGATGATTTGAAACAATAAAAATACATGATAAAACATGAAACATCAGATGTTTCAAATATGTTCAAATCATCTTTTTGTGATAGACGTTCTCCCTACAGATGATTTGAAGCATCAAGAAAAGGACCTGCGAGCAAAATGCTCGTGTGCCCAGATAGAGGTTTCCTATGAGATCCTATGAGTTTTCAAAAAAAGTGTCTAGATATCTACCCTCTGGTAATTTAACATAACTATTGAAAATCACCATTTTTTACTGGGAAAATCCACTATTAATGGTCATTTTCAATAGCTACGTTAAATTACCAGAGGGTATGTCTATCTCCATTCAAGTGTGTTTTTGTTTTCATCTAGATTTCCTATGGTCATACTTCGAATTGTGGCTGCGTCTTCTGTTATGGTCATATCCTCATGCCTATTGAATTGGTTCTATCCCTATGTGTGTTTGTTTTTCCCTGGTGGATAAACATGTTCCTTGGGTGAAGTTCTAAATGATAATACAGGTTTGTCAAAAAATCACCCATCACATTGTGATGTACCCTATTTTTGAGATGGAACTGTCATTTTGTTGCTTGAACAAACTCCAGGACTTTCTCCAAGTGTGTATACGTATATTAAATAAATATGTATATATATAATATCATATATATATAATCATATATATATATATACATATACATACATGCATGTGTGTGTTGTTCTAATTTTCCAGGTAGATGTAGATGTTTTCCAGAATTTGATTCATGATCTTGCTGACCACCAAGAATTGGTTGAATTCCCACACAAACCAAAAATCAAGAGTCTTAAATCATCCGCAAAAATGCATGTTTAATTACGATGTTTATAGCTATACGTTTGTGCTGTGTTTTTTTTTATATGTATACATGTATATATATATATATATGTGTATTTATAAAATGTGTATTATATATATATATACACGCATGGGCAAAATATAGTGACCTCACTGGGTTAGTGAATTATTGTAGTTTACCCAGATATACGGGGGTTTCCATAAATGGGGGTACCCCCATAGCTGGATTGTTTATTTGCTGGAAAATACATCAATAAACAGATGATTTGGGGGTACCCCTATTTTAGGAAACTTCAATATGTATATATATATACTACACGCATACATATGCTATATATATATAATACATGTTACATACATATATACAACTGACCCATCTACAATAATTCACTAACCTAGATATTCTAATATGCTTCTTAGCCATCTATGGTTGAGTGAATTCCCCCCATCTTTTCGCAGGAGATCGAACGTCTCCGCAAGGAGGTCAGTGACATGCGCCGCAATCCGCGCCAACCCGTGGGGGTCCAAGTTGGAGATACCCTGGCCAATGGTCAATAAAGGCCTCAACATAGGGGAATCAAGCAAGAAATCTGGGGAGTGATTGGGTGTTTTATATATACTTAATACATATATATATATTAAACACATATGTTTATATATATTATATATATATATGTAAGGTTTAAAATGATGAAAACCAACAAGAATGGGGTCTTGGGTCAACCTCGGTGAATGGAGAATATATGAGAATATGTTTGCCAGCGAAAACATTGACCATGGCAACTATGGTAGGTCTATGGGAGGTTTTCTGGTTTGACCCACTTTGCCATTTTCTTACTGGTGCTAAACGCAGGGAATGAGGGAATGATCCATAATCACTATCAACAATCATCCCATTCCCCCATTCCCATCCATTCCCTACTAAGCACCAGTAAGTTTTTGGACTGCAAATCCAGTTCGCCCTTAAGTTTGAACTGCAAAATTGGCAGTTAGTGTAGCCAAACCGGTCTTATGATCTATAGTGGGTACACCTTGGCGAATGGTAGGAGCAAAGTATACCCAGCTCAAACTTATCTTGGCAGGTATCCAAAATGGGTGACGCCACATACACGAGCTAAACGATGATTTCAAACATGGCTAAAATCATTTAACTCTGCTTGCCCCCTTCCATTGTTTGAAGGTCGGTGATCCAGCTATGATAGCCTCATGGGCAGCAACTATGCAGATATTATGCAGATTGCGTATGTGCAACATGAAAATTACTGTGGTAACGCCAATGCCCAAAAGCAACATATTGATTTACCACCCAGTAACCCAACATGTGGAGATGATCCGAAGACTTGCAAGGTCAGTTCCAGTTATAAGTTGTAAGCGGAGATTTCACGATAGTTCCAGGGATGATATACTGATTGGTGGTTTGGGACATTTGGATTATTTTTCCATTCAGTTGGGAATGTCATGATCCCAATTGACGAAGTCCATCATTTTTCAGAGGGGTAGGGCTCAAGCACCAAGCAGTATATCCGACCATAGGGAGACCATGGGCGCTAGCTACCCCCAACTCCACCGGTGAAAAATGGAACCGGGAAACCCCTCGAGGCCAAAGTCGACTTGGACAGTTTCAAGGAGGGTTTCGACCACTTGAGGGGCCGCAGTTGAGGTGAAAAAAGACTGTAACGTTGATCCCCATAAATTGGGATATCACCCCTAATAACCCTTATAAGTGTGGTTATGTGTATACCGTATATATATATATATAATGATAATATCTATAATGATATAATATATTTAATGACAATATATATATATCATTATATATATATATTGATATAAGATATATATATACGTATATATGTATGTATATCCACTTAGTATCACTTCCAAACATGGAGGCTTCTGTACGGCTGTTCCGTTTGTGAACAATGTTCGGAATGACGATGGACCATCCAGCGACAAGTTCCGAGTCATTGCCTTTTTGTGGGATGTTCTATGTCCTCGTCATGTCCACATCTCAGTCAAGATTATCGAAAGTTGGATCTTAATACACAGAGAATTGTTTTCAACTATATATGATGCGAGGAACAGTATGTCTATATCACCCTTTGGAAAACGAATGCAGCCAACATCAAACAGATCAGTGCCCGCCCAATAACTAACTTCTCACTGACCCCAGCCTGGATGGGTTCAGGAGCTTGTGAAACGAGCAGTTCCTGAGTTCCCCACGGATCTATGTGGTCGCCTGTTCCAGATGCTGGGGCGGCATTGTTCAATCCATGAGTCGGATATGAGGGGAGCTTAGGTATCTTACTTGCGGATACCTTGATGAATGCTGGGTGGATCATGTTCGATGAGCTTGATGGCTTTTGGTTGTTGGTTTGATGTAGGAAAGATGTCAAAAAAAGACATCACCAATCTAGTAATTGGGATTCATTCAGGATTGACTATTCTACATGTTTTTTGATTATTGTATATATATATATATATATATATATATATTTATACAGACACACCCACACACTAACTTTTGAGGTATTTGGTTTCAACCGCATTGTGATTCAAAACGTACATTCAAAACGTACGCAGTCAAGCTTGGGGACATCCACGCACAAACCTACAGCATGTCATGGTCTGAGGAAGAAACAAGCGAAAGGGAAGTCAGTGAGTTTCAGAATTCTCTGACATGGAACTCAAATAGACTTCAGAAAGACTGTATTTGCACCGATTGACTGGATTCTCATTCTCAGGTTGTCAATGGTTGTTTCCTTTCATTGATGGCTGGATAAAGGTTGCTTACCTTTTCTAGTGCCATGGGCGTGTTAATGTCCAATCTTATTATCAGATTCAACTTCACCTAACACATCCAAAAAGAATGCATGTTCACGCCAAAAAATCAAAAGAATCTGCCAAAGTTGATGGCTTATAACCATTTTCATCCATGTTCCCTATGCAAATTGCCATTAAATCCTCTTGGAATCAAAGGCTGGCTGGGAAATCCCCGAACTAAATGGAGGTTGCGAAAGAAAATCATCGAAGTAATGGATGGAGTTTCCAGCCATGTTTGAGAACACTGGAGGGTATCAAAGTTTTCATGGTGTTTTTTACCGTTTTCCTGTGCAAATGGCCGTTTTCGTGGCTGGCTGGGAACCCCCCGGAAAAAAATCCAACAATGGGGATTTCAATGGGAAAATCATCGAACTAGGATGGATTTTCCAGCAGCAAGCCACGTTTGATGACATCGGACCGGAGGGGAAATCCCTATGATATTCCCATTATTCTTGGTCAATCCCCATATGTTTTCCCATATTTGGCCCGTATTTTATTGGAAGATATTGGAAGTTCATTTTTTACTTATAGGAATGTGTTCCAAATATCCCCAATGTTTTTCCCACTTATATTGGAAGTTAAATCCTTCATTTTCAGACAGAAAAACAACTGAGGAAACTGGACTGTTTCCGCGTGGGTCGTTTGTCCTTCGTGGAACTCGCGTGTGGCATGCATCATGGCATAGAAATGGTGTCAGGGTGGTTACCACTGAGGAACAGGAGGTTTTAAAGGATGAGTTGATATGATTACCTATTATTACGCAATTGATCATACTTGTATTTATTTATATTCATATATATATAGAGTGATATTTATCATAAGTGTATATTTATACAGTTGCTTTCCAGTCATACAATGAAGAATATGACCATACCAAGCTAAGATACCATGAATGTGTTCAAGCTATCTATAGGTCACCAGGACTGACTTCGCATGGATCGCCCAGTTTGGTCAGGTATATGATTAGACCACCCCATATGTAGTGTCCACCGTGCATCATTACGGGAAACCGTAGTTGGGTGCGGACCGCCCCAATTCAACAACCCAGGCATTTGCGGAACCCTGGTTCCGGAAATAGCCATGGTTGTTGGTTGTTTCCCTATGAAGAATCCTCTACATAACACATGCAATGTGAGGCCCCCCAGTGATGTTTGTTGGTTTAGATTCGCCCCAGTAACTATAGTTATAAGTACCATAAACCATAGTGAAATTGGAGTTATGTAAACCCCAACTTAGCGATCGAACGGGGGCCTCACATTGTGGTGAACTAAAACCTGGGCTTCCAGGCTCATTTTGGTCCAAATTTCAGGGAAACTCCCGCGAGGTCTGCTTTATCCCTGGGCACCATGGATGAGAAATTGCAGGCTCGAAACAGATCTTGCCATGGCAGTATCAAAACTGGTTGGTGGTTTGGAACATGTTTTATTTTCCCCAATAGTTGGGATGATGATCCAATCTGACTAATATTTTTCAGCGGGGTTGAAACCACCAATTAGAAAAGCAATAGTAATTTATTCCATACCCAAATTTACCGTAAATGGATGGTATAAGCCATCAAGATATGGTTTGTTTACGATATTGCTTTACTAGAAAAACAACTCGTATACTATAACTCGTATATAACTGGCGAATACTGGGGGTATTTCACTAATCGAACTGGGATATAGTATGGTTATTACCAGAACTCAGGACTTGACCACCGCAAAGCCACTGGGATCCATGATGTAACGGCTGGCGGTGATTGTCATCCTGTTCCATCCTGTTTCAAAAAAAGCTCCATTTTGGTGAGCAACGCCACAAAGTTGACGCGCGTATTTGTTTTCCAGCAAAATATCTAGTTTCATGTGATTCAGGTAGTATCGCTAGTATGAGCAGTATCAAAATAACAGTTAACAATTATTTCAAAGATAGGATTATTTATGATTATAGGATTCTTATACATATGTTGTGATATGTTGTGATCATTATTTTCAATTGCAGTTTTGAAATTCCTGAAAATTGTCCTTTCAAGGAGGGTTTTTCACAAAATACTAATATGATCTAATATGTCACGATCTCAATTATCTCCCACTATCTATGGTTATCTACAATTGGTTGTCGGTGATTATCTATAATCTATAACTCGCACCAGATCATACGTAGTTAAGTTAGTTCAGAACTTATAGTATATTACTATTACAGTCAAATAATTGTCTATTATTATATAGTAAATCTCTCAACTAATTACCCTGGGGTAAACTCAAATAAATTTTAAAAACCTAGTGTTTCCCGGTTAGAAAGTCGTCTACATTTCCGGTTCGTTTTCCACGTGTATGTTTACCGGAGGGTACTACATGATATATTGGGCATATAGCTGATACAGCCATACATCACCAACTAACAACGGTTACAATTTGGATTTACCAACTACCAAGTATGGAGGAATCCCCATAACCCGGGTGTTTTCATAATGACCCTCTTGGACGAGGTGTGCTTCGATATGTTCGACTCTGAAGGCAGCTCGGGAAGCCGATGTTCCAGGAATGAAACACCGAGATATTTTGTTTATGCAGTGGGTATCATTGCTTATCATTGGTTTTTGTCGTAAAAATATGTGTTTACATACCCAGATGCGAACCATGGTGCTGGAATATTTACCTACATAAAAACCCCATATTTATGACCCAGTTTTGTAGGTGTGCATATTCCAGCACCATGGTATGTAAACAACTCGAGGTCTTGGGGCTCAAATTTTGATCCAAGAGCCATGGATATCCATGGCTATATCCATAGATTCCATAGATGATACCTATATATATATATGTTTATATATGTATGTATATATATATACACTCACCCTGGACTGGAGTAGATGTATTGTTAGATTGTCAAACTTATTCTCAACTTCTAATGGCTAATCTTTTGAAACTTACATTCTATCCACTCCAGGACTGGACTGGAGGATACCTTATGTATCCTTATGATACTTAAAAATACATACATATATAATATATATATATATGCACATAATATATATATACACATTATACATGTACATCTGACCCTTTTCGTTCATGTTTGTGGGCCAGTTGCTATGTTTGCACACGTTTGTTTTGGCACACGGGGGTCGTGACCTGCACCACATGGCTCGGGCATCCCAGCTATATATGGATTATACAGTATATGAGTGTGTGGTTATATATATATATAAACCATCTAAAACTGAGATTTAATCTGGTTATTGGATGCTAGTGGTTCATACGCATATAACCAGTACCTATATGATAGATACATATATATTTTGTTTTTAATTACAATTATATATAATATATAATTATATGTATATATACATACTGCTTATATAGCACTTAGAAACTGGGATCACATCCAGGAAAGTCGCAGCTTCACATTGTAGGTGACCTGAGCCACCTGAGTGTGGCATGGATTGGTTTCAGGGAAAATTTACAGGAAACCCATAGATTTTCTTATGAAATGTTTAAGGGGGTTCCTGTAAATTTTCCCGCCAATCGATTGATATTTCAGTGTGACGCGGGCTGATGGATTTATTATGATTTATTGGCTCTTCATTGAATTAGATTGCTTTTTTGCTGGATTTGAGGTGGTTTTTATCCTAAAAGTACTTAAGTACTCGTACCTCACAACTTGCTAGATCATGCTTAATCCTGGTGGGTCATTGTGGGTCGTTGTGAATATTGTCACTTGGGGCGATCTACAAATAACTTTAGATTGCATGCATTGCAGTTTTTTTTACCCCAGCCCATGTCAATAAGGACAGAAGCCCCATAAAAATGTTCTGGTTGGTGGTTTGGAACATTTATTATTTTCCATAATGTATGGGATAATCCTTCCCATTGACTTTCATATTTTTCAGAGGGGTTCAAACCACCAACCAGTGTGGAAACCCATTCAAAATCCCTACATTTTCTGCCCGTCAATCTGCATCGCCGCCGGCCAGGTCGTCGCGCCCTGTCGCTCTCCGACGTGAATGACCTGTGCAGCACATTGTTCCGCGTAGCTTTGTCCAGTGGCATGGGCCACAAGCAAGCCTCCACCGATGAGGTCGCAGTGGGATGATAAAAATGATGAGTTAAGGGGCGCCAGTTGGTGATTTTGGAATATTTTTTGGGGGGATTGAAGCATCATTAAAGTGGGATTTAAGTGGAGTTTTATCATGTTTTTACCATAATTTCTTGGGTTTAAACCTCCGTTGATGACTAGGTCGTCATTTGATGTAGATTTTGGTCATGAACATATGGGGGTATAAGTGGATATACATGATAAATGATGATTGGTTGATGGTTAGTTCGGGGGGCATACTAACCAATAATCAATATATGGTGGAATATCACAATCCATGAACTGGGAAATCCTATTCACCCACCAGTATAAAGGGATAAAGGGACAACAGGGTTTTGGGGTTTTGAACACTGCTCATGAGTCAAGCCAGCAATTGATGGTTTTTCAGAATCCCGTCCCCCTAATGGCCCTCACATTACTTGAAGACACTGTAGCCTTGCCTTTTTTAGAAGCCGTCCAGCAGATCCGTCCGTGTCTATGGGTCTATGTTCACCCAAATACTTCCCCGACAAAATTCAAGCAAACATATAGGAAAAGTCTACCATACAGGGATGATGTGGGTTATTTCTTTGGTATTGATGTTCCAACTCCAGTAGCCCATTGACCTACTCTTTTTGGCCCGTCACGTCATGGACTTGTGGTAGCATCATGTGTCCAGCTTCCGACGTCTTGGTCCTCACTTCCGACTTCTTCCCGATGGCGGGTGCAGCTACATGAGACGTCGGAAAGCATGTGGCGTCACGTGGAAGGCACATCAAGCTCCACAGCCTGTCCGAGCCTCGCGATGGTCGGGGCTCACAGACAAAAGATGAATCGAGATGCCGATATATCGTAAGTATAGTAGGATGTCAATTCATGTCACTATTGAATGGGATTCAATAGAACGATATCATACAATGTGAGGCCCCCCAGTTGTAAGTTGGTTTATAATCCCCAGTAACTAGTTCGTTATAAGTACCATACACCATAGTGAAATTGGAGTTATGTTCACCAACTTAGCTATCGAACGGGGGCCTCACATTGTATGAATCAATAGTCACTAATGACTAATGCCAACCTCAGATGATTAGACCCCGGTTGATCACATGGCCAAAAATTAATTATAGAACAGGATCCGAGTCCGCACGGAATCGGGATCTGGAGGAGTACGAAAGTACGGTATTTTACCGTACTTTTGGACTCCTAATTCTGTTCTAACAATTCTGGCAACGACTGTATCTCTTCAATAAATAAACATCAATGTATATAGTGGGATAGAATATATTTATAAATGGGATATCCAATGATATTACAGTGATGGGATTTTCATGGACAACGTCAACCCCCGATCTTTAGTCACCCTGAGGCTGTTTAATTGGAGGGTACCCTTTAAGTAGCAAATTAGCATGGTACTTGGGGGAACTTCCCTGAAGAATGCACATAGAAACCAGAATTGTAGAACGGAATAATAACTGCAAATTTAATTAGAACACGCAATTATAGAACAGAATTGGTAAAAGTAATATGGGGGAAAACACAATTATAGAACACACACAAGAATTATAGAACGACAAAAAATTAGGAGTAAGTTGAGAGTAAGTTTTTTTCCAACCTGAGGAAAACGGAATTATAGAACAACCGGGTGCGGTTTTTACAACCGTTCTATAGTTGTGGCACTGACCATACTTCCATGAAGTATTCCAGTTTGTATCCCATTCGACAGTTGATGGTCCTGGGATGAGAAAAAATCCCCATGGATTATCCTCAAGGACTCATCGACGCTGACAGGTGGTCAATCACTTGTCCAAGAAGTCCTTTCGTTTGGAGGACGGCTCTGATACGCTGTTGTGGGTAATTCATGGTGGCTCTTGATCCATGTTTGAGAAACACGTTATTTTTTTGTAATTATTTTTTGACTTGAAATAGAAAGTAAGGATGTAAACCATTGTACATCCTAGGTTTGGAGTTAAATATGGGTCAACGAATGGTTAATGATTGATCATCAACAGTTATAGCAAATTGCTTTGTAAAACATGATGGTAAACAACAGCCATGAATTATATAAGTGATGGTTGTTTCACATGGTTTCGTTGCCGTCATGTTTGGAGTCTGGACTTAGAGATTGGAGCAACTGAGACCTTCGGTCTCTAGATGCTGAATGGCCTTTCTATGTGCAGTGACCACTGACACCGCGAAAGATGCAGTGACCACGCACAGTCTGCACCGAGTGTGTCAGAGACAGAGAGGGGCCTGAAGGAAACTGCGAAAACGAAGCCCGAACCGCCGAAAGAATGGCGCGTTTGGATAGCAAGAAGGAGAAACTCAAGGGCCATTCAAGGGGAACATGTTTGACATCCATCATGAGCAGCCTTCACATCATTTGGTGGATAAAGTGCAATCCATGGTTGATGACGGGGCGTTGTGATACTTGGAGCCTTCAAAATGTACATCAGGTAGTCACGAGGTGCAGAATGACAAAGAGATACAAAGAGGCTATGCAAGTCAAGTTTGATAGCTCTGGAAGTCTCTGGGTGACAAAGAAGGATGCTTACAATGAATGGTTGTGAGTCATGGTTCAGCTTGTCGATGATACAGGTAGTTACAATGTGCCCCCCCCAGGCAAGTTGCTTTATGACTAGGAAGACTATTGTTGATGGTAGATGTATCGATGCTCATTTATGTTTAGAATGCTTAAGAGTCATGACAGTCGTATATTATGAAGACAGATTTGCGTTTGATCATGCTTACTGATGACAAATGATTGTTACTGCAATGATCATTGTCAACTCAATTCCAGTTAAGAAATAACAGTGATTAAAGTGGTTAATCTTGATAAATTATCGTGAACGATAAGTAATACTAATTATATATAGTATTAGTTTGTAACATTGTATCGTTAACGATTCTTGGCGATAGTGTCAATTCTGATAGTTAACACCTGTTATCAATGGTCAGTTATAGTTATAGTATAACATCCACATCATCCATGCATACTGTATGCGCGTCCATTTTTCAAAGCTATATTGGTGGTCAGGATAGAAACTTCGTGTCACCCACTATTATTGTTTTCCTATGTTGTTTTAGACGTACCTGGGGAACCATTCAACTTTGAATCTGTTTAGCAATCCTGGTTGGTACATGAATATATATATATATATATATACATATGTATTATATAATATTTACATTATATTATTTATATATTATATATACATATATACATGTATATGCACATATATATATATGGGTAAATTATAACGACCTCACTGCGACCTCACTGGAAATCATGGTTAGTAAGGGGAATCATCCCCGAATGGGTTACAACTATGGTTGCTAACTAGATACGAACCGTATCTCAAATATAACTAGCGTCCCTAGCACTGAAAGGTCATCTATCCTTGCGGTAGTCTTCAAGTTGTTTTGTTTCAAAATGTATTACGGAATCGATTGAATGGACTTGTTACAAGAATCAGAACCAGATTGTTTTTGTTAAATCCATCGTTTCCATCAATGTTTTTAGTTCACAAACAACAAATGGCACACCATCTTAAACACCACCAATGACCAATTTGGGGCTACAACAAACGTGTGTTCCTCCATTACTTTCCTGACACCCATCGAACTCTAATCATTAGAATCGGCCAAGGAGGACCGTGGCGACGCGAATGCAGCCACCTTCGCTGGTGAAAGGTCCAGGTTCTTCACTGCTTCTGGATGTGATTGGTCGATGGTGACTGGCCCGGCTCGGCAATTTGTTTGTGGTGTAAAGCCAACATGTTTTGGGTGATTAACGAATGATGGATCAACCAAAATCCCGCCAAACTCAGGCTTGTTTATATATATATATATACTGTAACTATATGCAGCAATGCATATATAACCAATCCACTGTTGGGGATATTGTATATACATATCTACAGCACCACCAACCAGCGGATAGCTAAAAAAACTTCGTTCTGTCAAACAGGATGTCCCAAAACAGAATGTACTCCAAAAAGACATCCACGATTCTCCCGATTCAAACGGCCGGTACCCTCTGGTAGACTAACATAGCTATGGAAAATCACCATGTTTAATAGGTAAAACAACTTTAAATGGGCCATTTTCAATAGCTATGTTAAATAACCAGAGGGTATGTTTTTTGTTTTTTCTGGAGACAGGAACGTCACGAAAACTTTGTCCCAAGGGCTCAACCGGCTCAACATCCGAATGACACCTTTGTCAAACGCCGGGCATGGTATGTTTTTGCTGGTTTCATCTATCTTGACATGGATGTGACCCTCCAATTGACAGTTGGTTTAGTTTTAAAAAAATGCTGGGCGGGTCCATTTTTTTTAACGTTACATGTTCCATCCATTTCTCATCCATTTCTCTACGCCACGTTTTGGTTGTTTGTTTCCCGGTGATTTTTGTCGACCCCTTGGTGAAGTCCCGGGTGATTTGGCGCGGCGCGGCAGTTCCTTCAATGCGTGCACTCCACCGCGTCGGCGTTTGGAGATCACTGCTGGGAATCTCAGCGACGTAGCGGAGAAATGGCCCAACGATGCGTTAATCACGGCTAGATCGGCTATAATGTAAAACCCATGACGGATCCGGCTGGCGCTGGTATATTAATGCTAACATAAAGGGGGTATATTGACGGGATCCATGTTGCCATATATAGCAGCACCATGGATCCTATGGGTAACAGCTGAACTTGAGGTTCGCGAATTATCTCTCTGTTTTTGAAATGATTGTTAACATCTATTTCTTCAGGCTAGTGAAATACAAGCAAATGATTGAAATTGTTGTTCGACCACAGAAAAAGGGATACTAGGTTGAGATGACCACACGCAGTCTGGGTTTTTTGGTGTATCAGCAAGGTGGTGCCCCTAGCCATTCATGAATCATCAGGTTGTTTCGAAAAAAAACTAAGTGACTAAGTTGCTAAATAACATTAAATGACTCTCTCTATATATATAGTATCTAAGTGTTTTTCGTTTGTGGTAGATGTAGAATTTCGTCTTTTTGACGAAGATCTCCACTGGGGGTGAAAAAAAACACAATCATCCCTGAGGGTTTCCCGCTATGAAAATGAGGATTGTCCATTGTGAACTTAGATTGCCAGAGAGTGTCTATACATGTTATATATACAATATATATCAATATATTATGAACTCTAAAGATTATAAAGTACATGACTCAAAAGTGGGGTGTTTTGTAAGCGATGATAATGGAATATAATGGATATCGATTCGATTGAAATGGTGAGTTGATAACCAAAAATTGGGAATTCAGCAACTGAATGAACCCCGTTGGTAGCTCCCAGCTGAGATCTAGGAGCTCCAGCCCCTGGGGTGCATGGCTATTTTTTTTTAGCCTTAGTAAAAATGACGATAGGTCCCTTGATTTTATCTGCAGACATGCTAG
>Ga0126342_10011445_pt1 | contig 15853 bp, 17 predicted proteins | sample Cyp1metagenome_FD_92528 | JGI IMG/M metagenome (GOLD analysis project Ga0126342, IMG submission 92528) | Coral microbial communities from Lord Howe Island, Old Settlement Bay, Australia - Cyphastrea 1 metagenome | ecosystem: Host-associated > Invertebrates > Cnidaria > Coral ... | reverse complement strand
GGACTAAATAAATAGGGTTAGAATGCCTCCCAAATTTCTCACGCGGTACGCGGAAATGGATATCTAAATCCACTTGCCGCCACCAAATGGGCATTCTAACTTTCAGTCCGGCGGTATATATTGTATTATATTATATTGTATTGTATCATATTATATTACATAATATTGTGTTATATTATAATATATTATATTATATTATGTTATATTATATCATATTATAATATATTATCAAATTATACATCATATTATATATTTTATATGAGTATCTGCACGTATCTAGGTTAATTATGATATTTCACCAACCTGAAAAGTTCGGTCTGTTTGGGATAGTGAGGTTGTTGTCATGGCCATGGACATATTTGTCTGGAACGATCTGCGGAAGGAACCCACAGGTCCTTGTGTTTTTGCTCCATTCTCACACACACACACGCATATGATACACTACATATATGTACATAGTATTTATGTACACACATCTGTAGGTATATATATATATTATTATATAATATATTTGTATGCATCAGGCTTGGCTTGCTCCCATTTTCAAAAGGTTGCAAGTGTGAAGCCTCACCACTGCCAAAAGGGCTGCTACCTGGCGACATGGGTCGCGAGGCTCATTTCAGCTGCTTCCTTTCCTGAAGCCACTGGATCCCAGTCGAAAGTGGACGGGGATACCCCTCTGGTAATCAAACGTGGCAATGTGAAATCCATATGGTATTTTGTTAACCATCGTATGGTTAATACTGGATTGATAATACAATGTTAATACTGGATTGATGATGGATAAATATAGAGGTTTTGAGTTTTGACATGTTTTAACCGGATAATCGTATGTAAATTGTGGATTTTCAATTGCCACGTTTGATAATTTGATTACCGGCAATAAACAATGGAGGATTTCAATGATTGGATGCTTATTTGTCAAATATGGGAGTTATAAGATGTTGTAAGAACAACACCTCTGTATTTTAGCATGCAAGCAGCATACATTTCTGTCTCGGCCCTGCCCTTTTCATGTCAAACCCGTTCTTTTCGTCTCAACATTGTCCTTTCGTTTAAGTTAATATCCTTGTGTTTCAACCTTATACTTAATCAATTTCAAACTCTTTCCTTTTTTGTCTCGACCTTTTTTCATTCTATTGTGGTGTAGGGGAAAAGGTGGTGAAAAAGTTGAAAGGGCCCCAAAACGTCAACTTTGTTCATATGGCGGTTGTTCTAAATTCCTTTATCTTTTGCGGGGTCTCATGTTAAAATCTTTCGCTAATTCTTTCGCAAAACAAACAATACTTTCAAGAACTTAGAAAAAAACTTTCGCGGGGTCTCATGTTGAAACCCGGCGGCCATGGCAATTAAAAACCCTTACATGGACCGGTAGAACGACTCCCACTATTCAACTTGATTCAACGTACAATTTTGTATGTAGGTGAAATTGTTTGATTCAACGGTGTCCTTTTCATTTCAAAGTATCAATCTGTTTGCCTTTTTGTCTCAACCCTCTCCTTTTCGTCTCAGCTCGTTCCTTTACATGTCATCAACCGTACCCTGTCCTTTTCGTTTCAACCCCGTGCGTCCGTTTCAACCCTGTCTTTTTGTCTTTAATTCTTTCCTTTTCCGTTTCAACCCTCTTCTTTCGTCTCAACACTGTCCTTCCGTTTCAACCCTGTCTTTTTGTCTTTAATTCTTTCCTTTTCCGTTTCAACCCTCTTCTTTCGTCTCAACACTGTCCTCCCTTTTCAACCCTGTCTTTTTGCCTTTAATTTTTCCTTTTCCGTTTCAACCTTTTTTTTTGTCTTAACACTGTCCTTCCGTTTCAACCCTGTCTTTTTGTCTTTAATTCTTTCCTTTTCCGTTTCAACCCTCTTCTTTCGTCTCTACACTGTCCTTCCGTTTCAACCCTGTCTTTTTGTCTTTATATAATTCTTTCCTTTTCCGTTTCAACCCTCTTCTTTCGTCTCAGCACTGTCCTTCCGTTTCAACCCTGTCTTTTTGTCTTTAATTCTTTCCTTTTCCGTCTCAACCCCTTCTTTCGTCTCAACACTGTCCTTTCGTTTCAACCCTGTATTTTGGTCTTAAACTCTTTCCCCTTTTTGGCTGCAGCCCTTTCCTTTCGTCTCAACCCGTTCTTTTAGTCTCAAGCTCTTTCCGTTTCAATGCTATCCTTTCGCTTAAACGCTTTCCATGTCGATTCAGTTTTTCCCCGGACATCTTTTCATCTCAACTCTAGGCGGCCGGGCGGCTGGCTGGCTGGTTTTTCGGCTGGGAAATAGCGGGCCGCACTACGCTCTCAATGTGGAAAATACATGGAGAAGCTACGGATTCTTAATGATTCTTATCCTATCATAATATTCGAGTTTGTTCTAAAAACAACATTCCTGGAACATACTTCAATTCTGGAAGCGTTCACAGAAGTGGTGGCTAAGCATGATTCAAAACCAGAAGTTATGCCTGATATGTATAATTATATATATATATATTCATGTAAGTAGCTGGTTGTGTCCAAACAATCACATGTTCAGACCAAGTCACTGACCAATTTACTTTCTAAGTTTTCTAAGTTCGGGGAAAGGAGGTTTCCCACTAAACTTCCTTCCCAAAGTTACTCACACGTGTAATGAAGCCAAATGGAGCTCGGGTTTATTCCAGAAAGGGATTACTGATTATTGAAAGAATAATGCATGAAACAAACGGTCAATTAACAAAAACAACAAAACACCGTAAAACAAGGGACCCACAACGTCACGCGCTCTCATATTATATGTATATATCTGGCCAAGACATACGAAGCATATTGTTGTTGTAAATACTCATAATACATCCTAACAGGGTAGCCGTGAGCTCCCCTATGCCTTTGCAGCATGGTCAGCGGTTTTGACAGTCAGTGGAACAAACATGCAGAAGCTTCCGAACTTCCAGGGGTTCCACGGGCCCCTCTCCACACATTTCTATTCTCAATTCTGCTCTGACATATGAGGGTTTCCATAAATGGGGGCGTATCCCGATAGCTGGATGGTTCAAATAATGGAACATTAAAAAAACAACAAAAAAAACATTGATGATTTTGGGGTACCCCCCATGGATTGGAAACCTCCACGTCCTTTTTGACTTACATTTGTAGAATTTTGTGGATTTGTCCCTAATCTCCGGTAAAGGGATAATCACAGGCTTCAGCCCTGCCCCAAAAGTGCTCTGGTGCCCATGGCTCTGTTTGGAATCATCCCCAGCATCAAAAAATGTCTTGCGGTCCGGTGTCATCAAACATGCCATGGAGGATTTCATAGCTGGGAACATTATCGAACTGGAGTTTTCCAACCAGCAAACCATGTGTGAAAAAATTGCTTGAAGGTTTTTTTTAGAATTTAGATCGAACTTCCGGCAGCTGAAAAACTCCAAGTGGCCAAGGTCTTGTTCTTCCATCCTTCCAGCATGGCTTCCATCTGGGCGCTGTGAATCTCCCCGGGAATCCATGCTGGAATCGATGGACCCAAACCTGTCTATGCTCCAGTTGGGAACCCCAAAATGCCTTGCTTTGAGACAAGTGGGGTCAAATCTACCCTCTGGTAAATTAACATAGACCCTGGCAGATAGGGGTTGGAAGAATAGTTTCCATTAAAAATCGGTGATTTTCAGGGTCTATGTTAATTTACCAGAGGGTATATTTCCCATCCAATTGTGACCCCACACATCCTCACCTTGCTGGTTCATACCACCGGAACTATTGCTGGTTAGTAATGGTTAGTGCTGATTCCTGCTGGTTCATACCCACACTGTGGCTAGTCAATATACCCATTATCCTTGGTTCGTGCTCCCATTGTCAATATCGCAATCACTAATAGTGCGTAAATATCCCGATGTAATCATTGGTATCCCCGGCAAATGCTGGACACTATCCCCATGATTGTTGGTACCTCCATATATATATATATATATCACCATATATATCCATATGATATCACACATATGATATCACTTAGCCATAGGGCCATAGCCTTCACCCTTCCAGTGACCACCAGACACCTTGTATTATGGCTTGGAAGAATCCCCAACCAAGTAGGTTGAGCCCCTAAGCTGACCACCAATCAGCGGGATTCTCTCTTTTATCTCACCGAGGGGCGCCGCTTCCATCCATCTCCTTTGCCATCTTGCCCAAATAGTATGCACCTACCCGCAGAAAAAAAAAACAGAATCGCACGCGGCTGGGAACTCCCCATGGCTGAGATGAATCATGATCAATCTATATCAATCTATAGCAATCTACTCCAGACACAAATGAAACAGCTGGTTGGTGGTTTTAACCATCTTGAAAAATATGAGTTCGTCAATGGGAAGGATTATATACCCCATATTCTGTATTATGGACAATTTTACATGTTTGAAACCACCAACCAGACAGGGTTGCTCCCAACATCTCTTCATGGCAGACTTCCTGCGTCCGTCTCCCAGTCTCCCATGACTTGTCGGCTGCCATAGCCATTTATTGAAACGAAACACACACTCATGGACTAGTCAATGGTTGTATCATGTGTATCATTCCCTATTCCCTATCCAAACATCAATAAATGTGGAAAAAACCTTAGATCCTCAGCACAAAAAAGTTGATGATAGCTTGTTCTTTCAACGGAATTACATACAAAAACAAGCCACCAAGTGACTTGCGATTCACCAAGCTCAATCCAGCACATAAATATCAATAAAATATATATGGTATCCTATGGTATCCTCTGGTAATCAAGCATGGCATTTGAAACTCTTCTATCAATGGTGCTTTAATCATGCAGCTAGTGGGGAAATTTCCAGGAGGCCATCTTCCACCGAAGGGTGTATCCATGAATGATCCACTTACAAGAAATGTACTTACCCTCTGGTAAACATACAAAAAGCTATTGAAAATGGCCATAGAAATAGTGGATTTACCCATAAAATTAGAGCTGGTGATTTTCCATAGTTACGTTAGTTTACCACAGGGTATCACTTATCCATGAATCATTCATCACTCATACATTCGGGATCATTCGGGCAAACCCTAAAACTCATAAAATCCTACTAAAATCATACAGCGCTTTCAGACATGGTGGAAACTGGAAACATATCTATGTTTTTCTAATATCCTCAGTTCCACCAATGTAATGATATAGATGTCTTTGTTTCCTTATTTTCTAATATCCTCATTTGTTTTCTAATAGTGGATATTCGAAACTAAGGAGATTAGAAACTAAGGATATTAGAAACTAAGGATATTAGAAACAAAGGCTATTAGAAACTAAGGATATTAGAAACATTTTTTCTAATGTCTAATATCCTCCATTTTTATCGTGAAGTTCTGGTAACCCATCGCCGCTTTGCACCGCCCTCTGGACAGTCCAGGATGATGAGCCAGGGCGTATCCACTGACATGGAACGGACCACCTTGGGAGCTCCTGCGATGATACGATGTGCGTCCCACGTACCCACGTATAATCCATATATAACGCATCTATATATATATATGTCCATATATGAGTGTGGATATTCATTGATATTCCATATGTGTATATATATATATATGGGGGTACCCATTTACTAAGTGGGATGCACCCCCAAGTAGTGGATCAAACATCCATTTCAAATGGATCCATTTTCAGAGAAATCCGTTTCAAATGGATCAAACATAGAAACTGAATAAAACTGATGATTTTTGTTGATGTCTTATCACCGAATACTGTCGACTTAATGGCACACTATGGTCCAAAAATTAAGCAACAAAATGATCTTTGGTCCTGTCTGAGAATGGGGTAGATCCTAAATTCACGGCCATTGTACTGTGGAAAATGAGGTGGGGTATAATTTCGAAACTATACATTTATCTGAAGAAGAACGTTGATCTCACCAAGCGAGATTTGTACACGGAATCTGTATATATGATTATATATGTATAGATGCGGAGAGAGATATCACTTTGAGACTTTATCCCACTGGCAGTGTTTGATTAAACAACGTATAATTTAATGTAATTTCTTTTGGGGGTGTGTGAAAACAGCTTTTTTCTTTGGTTTTGCTTGTGATCAACTACATCTGGAGTGGCTAATCCTCGACAAATGATGAGATGCTGGATTCTGGGAGCTCAACAAAACTGGAGTTACTAGCCATTTACTGAGCTGTTCGACGAATTGGTCTCGCACTCTTCTCCATTGCTTACCCAGGTCGAAGAATGGCAAACTGATTTACAAGCAAACTGATTTACAAGTGGCGATTGGCAATACATTGTATGGCGTTGTGTCTGAATTTCGCTTTGAGTGGTGTGGTTTGCCACATTTCATATGGACCAAGCATCAATCAAAAAGGGGTAATAAACCCAAGCAACATGGTAGAATAACGTAACCCTGAAAGTGCAATTACTCATTTACCCACCACTTTTTGCAGTGAAAATTCACAACTGACCCAGGGGTAAAATGAGTAATTGGGATTTTTCGGGTAATAAAACCTAGAGAAACCTGGAATGCGTAGTTGTTTAGTAGTGATTAGTCCTGCATTTCGATATGTTTAGGTGTAAATGGTGATATATACCGCCAGGACAAAAGTTTTTCCCTCTTGGGCTTTCCAACACCCTTTCCCCACTGACTCCTACCATAGAAGTTTCTACTTAGGAAGTTTCTACTTGGGTCGCGGACCGCGGATCACATTCGTAACCCTTAAAGAACATTAAATTGAAACGATTTAAAGCGACCAGTAAGTTCGATCCACCACGCAGGCCACGCGAAATGGCCCTCGGAATGAGATACACATTTGCTTTGTTGTGAAACAACGGACGGGGAAAAAAAAATCGTCCTAGTGAAGTATACTGTGGTAAATCAACGGTCATAAATCATCCCCAAAATCATCGTTTTTCCTGGATCCTATAAACCATCCCAAATGGTAGGTGTTTATCATTGGGTTTCCAACATAAACCGGATACACATTCGTATAGATCAATTAAACCATCAAACCATTGGATCTGGACTAAATCCCTGAGTTCCTGATGCCCTAGGGCATCTAAGTGGATACAAAGGATTTTAAAGGCACACAGAAGTGTTCCTCAGTTTTCTTATATACATATTCCCACATCATTTCAAGGGCACCGGGTGAAACATGGAGGTCTGAGAGGTGCCATGGAAATTCGCGAATTTCTCTGAAACTTAATGCCAACCGTCAGTTACCTGCCATAATTGGACGTCATCGTAGTCATCGTTCTCCTATGATAACTTGAAAAACAATCATATCTCACATCATTTAAGCCAATACACCCTCTGGTAATTTTCAACTATTTCTATGGCAATTTTCACTAGCTATGTTAGTTTACCAGAGGGTATTTGATGACCCAACATCCTAGACCCAACAACATTAGCCAATATATTTGATGTATTTTGCACTGACATAAACCGAGGCTTCCTGTCCGGCTCCGCGTCCTCGCGCGCTGGACACCTCGCTGCGGTCGGTCTTGGACACCTTCTCCACCTGCGCGTCCGCTGTAGGACGTTGAACAGTGGTTGCTGCCTCCTATAGGACTTGAATGCTATATTATCTTAGAATATATATATATATAATTATATATATAATATATACACAGTATATATAATATATATAGCACTTAAATGTTTGAGACACTGTTCTAAACATTGTTTAAGTTTCTCATTTTCAACTGCTCTAATAGGCCCGCTGATATCCAGACCAGCTGATTCCACGAACGAGGTAGCCACCAAATCAAAGTGGTTGTTTCATGCACAAAGCATACAATGAAAATGATATCGATTGAACACAACAAAAATAAACAACATGATGATAAAAATAACACATGACGATGTGGTGATGATGATGATGATGATGAGGAGGAGGAGAAGGAGGAGGAGGAGGGGACGACAATGATGGTGATGATATCATGATGTTGATGAGAACAATGACTCTTGTCATTGTGATGATAGTAATAACAATGATGATAGTGATAATAGTGAAAATAGTGATGATAGTGGTGATGACGATGATGATGATGATGATGGAATGATGGGGTGCATTTCAAATAAATCTGGCAACATATGATCAAACACATGTTCACCAACTTTGATAACATTGATGATAACAACAACGATACTGACAACATATGTTGTTACATGATGACTATTCAAAACAACGACGCTAATGGCAAACCACAATATATCGCTTATAATTTATAATCATTACTTCTTATCCACATCATTACCATGTTTGTCCTTGAAATGTGTTGTCCGCACATCTGCACCGCAGAAATTTCTCCAACTGCAAAGCCAGGGGCTGTTTCAAGTCCGCACACGGCGCGAATGGTGGCTGAAGCCTTGGTTTAAAAATGGTGGAAATCCCTGGAATTCCGGAAAGGTCAAAGCATCAGAAATGGTGGCTGAACACATGGTTCAACCATCGATGGGATGATGAAATTGGGATGATTTGTGAATATTGGGGTGCGTATCATGGTAGCTTATGATATGCGAGGATTGATTTGTAGCAACCATTCATAGATTCAGTAAAATTGAGAACCGTTGGAAACTTGTAAGTATGAGGTCAACATCATCGAACTACCATTCTGGAAACACTGAAATCGGCATCCTTTTGGTGGTTTCAGTACACAAACGAATCTGTCCACCAATTATTTTCTGGAAACGTCTGTGTGTTAGGGAATTGAGGAGTCAAATTGAAGACCTCATCACATGGTGTTACGTCTAAAATCATCTGTATGGTTCCAAAGTGCTCGCACGGGTGGTTCCAAACAAACTATTATTGGGGATCATCATCATCATCGTCGTCGTCGTCGTCATCAATTCATCATCACCATCACCATCACGATCACCATCACCATCACCATCACCATCATCATCATCATAATCCTCATCTTATGTCTTATGTTTGCTATGTTTGAATCCAAACAATTGCAAACAGGACTTCGGATTTGCCATGCTTCAACCTTTGGTTTGCGTCTGAAATGATAGGAACACCCTCTACTCAGCTGGCAACATGAGATTTCCTCTACATCATCCCTGAAACATCCAGTGAATATGTCATAGCCGTCGCTAAATCCTGCAGAATCCCCGATTCCGCTTGGCTAAAACCACCTTGCAGCTGCTCCCCACCCACCAGATCCGAGGAACGGAATTGTTTTGCCGCGCCACCAGGAATTGAATCTCCTCTGGGTGGCTGAATTATCAATGAATCGAACATATATGGTTGTGTGTCTTCAAATGGGCTATACCCCCACAATTTTGTGGTTATCAGGTATAATTAATGATGATTTACCGATTTACCTACTTGTTTTCACAAACCAAAAGTCGAAAGCACCGATGATTGAGAATCAATGATTTGCCCTATGCCCAATTGGACGATGTCTGTTGGCTAAGACCCCGCGCCCTGCGACCAAAACAGATCGAAACCTAACTCTTATGCCTGGTTGGTGGTTTCAACCCCCCTGAAAAATATTAGTCAGGTTGGATCATTGGACCATCATCCCAACTATTGGGGAAAATAATCCAAATGTTCCAAACCACCAAACAGATACCGTTGCTGAAACTCACTATTGATGCTGAAACACAAAAATGACTGTTACAGCCTCCAACTTAGAGTTGCTTTGCTGTCTGTCTTTCCGTCGCAAACATAAGCACAATTTAGCAAAACCTCGCAAAATGGTCGACAGAGGACTCACAATTTTCATTCCTTTCCGGATGGTCAGTCCGTATTTCCAAGCGAGCAGTATCCCAGCAACCCATTCATGCTGATTGGTTGGCAGGGATTCCCATAATGGATGATGATAATCTCCATAATACATCAAAATACTGGGAAGTATAGCCCCTGTAACAACCAACCAACTGGGGCTTTGAGCACTGCTCAAATGAAGATTATCTTCCCACTTCTGCGTTCCTATCTTGGTTTAAAATATCGGTCTTCCCTCGTCCTTCTCAGCGAAATGACAATTTCTTTCGCAACAACATTTAACATCTTTGTTTGTTTCAAGAAGCCTCTTTTGGTTGGCTACTATCCACCACTTTGACTGCTCAAACCTCCTGTTTTGCTTTGCTCAAAACATTCATGTTTGCTCCTCACCAAGCTCTGCCTAGTGACAAATGTCAACTCAATTCCAAAAGATCATTAGTATGTTTCCCGTTTAAAAGGGCAACTCCAGTGTGTACATGGATGGATGGATGGATGGATGGAGGGAGGGAGGTAATCAGGTAGGTAGGTAGGTAGATAGGTAGGTAGGTAGGAAGGTAGGTAGGTAGGTAGGTAAGTATGCATGTATGCATGCATGCATATCTGTATGTCTGTATCTCTGTATGTCTGTATGTCTGCCTGTTTGTATGTCTGTATGTATGTACGTGGGTAGGAAGGTAGGTATGTATGGTATGCATGGTATGCATGGTGTGTATTGTATGTATGATATGAATGATATGAATGGTATGTATGGTATGTATGGTATGTATGGTATGTACGGTATGTATGATATGTATAGTATGTAAGGCATGTATGTATGTATCTCTCTATCTCTCTATCTCTCTATCTCTCTATCTATCTATGTATGCTATGTATCTGTGTATCTATGATATGTATCGTTGCATCTATGTCTGTATGTATCTATGTATGAATGTATGTATGAACGTATGAATGTATGAATCTATAAATGTATGAATGCATGCATGTATGTATGTACGTGTATATATATATAACTTGCTTGTTCTTTTTCTCAGCCAGAAAACAAACAAACACATTGTCATTTGGGTATGGCTCAAACATGGGGTACGAATTGGCATGCACCCCCCAAATTTTTGGATTTATAGCAACACCCAAGAGATAGACAGCTTAAATTCCTGAACAACATAGTGGTAATTTGTTTGCCAAGTTGCTTTATACGTAGGTTAACTACGATATATGGTGCACATATCTATGGTTAATGGGATGAACCTAAACCACCAAATCGAATTTGGTGAACACAAACCAACTCTAAATCCTGTTTCCCGCTTAAATTCCCCCATGGTTGCTCCTAAAAAATGACCGTTTCCAACGAGGGATCGCCAAAAAATAGTCCAAGCTGCACCGGTCTTGGCCCACTTCTCAGCGATTGGCTTTACCTTCTCCATGATCTCGGATTGGTTGGCAATGGGAACACCTCAGTTGCTGCAGGAATGCCTCAGTGTTTTTTTGTTTTCCTGAAGTTGAACTACCTATAATATATATATATATATTTATACACAATGTAATATATTACAATATATTATAATATATTATAATATATTATAATATAATATATATAATATAATACAATACAATACAATATAATATAATATACAGTAATATAATATGTATATATAATATACCCATTGGTTTTTTGACCCCAAAATAAGGTCTACTGTACCGGCTTTCATGCAGATTTTAAGTTCAATCCGGGAATCTATCTGAAAAAAAAACTTCAAGGAAAACACTACAGAACACGTAAAATGAGGCAGGGTGGTTATTCACATATCCGCTAGAAACAACAGAGTCACAGGGCGTGATCTCCCCAGGAAAGGGTACCCTCCAACCATCCCAGCTCCAATGAGTCCTTACAATGTCTTTCCCATGTCTCGAAAAAGATGTGTATACACTAAGTATAGTATGTATATATATATATATCATATATCGTATCAATGTATCATATCTATACATATATATATATGGGTAATTTATAATATTTCACTAACCTGAATTAAGGCCATTTTGGGATGATTCCCCTTACTAACTATGATTATAGTGAGGTCGCAGTGAGGTCGCAGTGAGGTCGTTATAATTTACCCATATATATATATATTACCTATAAATCCATGTTTGCTGTGCCCTGACTCCCCATATTCTTGAAATCGTCAACAACCATGAAAGCTATTAATTTCAACACCCCCCCAAATGATTCAAAACCGTGGAATAATGACGCGACAAGAAACTTTCAAGCATCAAACACATGGTGGGCTTGTCGTTGATATCCTGGACGGGGTGATGCTCGAGGGATAGTATCATGACATCACATGTAGGGAATGGGTTGAAAGCCTGATCATGACCCAAACGTAAATACGAATAAATTTGTCTGGCTGAAGTATAGTACTCTAAGCTGAAAATAGCTGAAACAAGTAATGTGGTTAAAACAATGCCATAAAGCATCTCCCAAATCACCACAAATAGGCGGTATTCCCAGTCGAATGGGTGGTAAACATGGCATTGTTTTAACATGTTTTAACCACATTAGGCCATTGATTCCTCGAATTCAATTCCATTCAATTCCAGAGAAAAGTCACCGTTGGTGAAGTCATTCATCCACCTCCACAGATCATCCCAGTGAATGTTAAAAGAAGATATGTGAAACCACCAACCAGAGCATCATTGGCTATATACCGATTGTACTACTCGTTAATTAATGTTAATTACATGGGAAGTTTTTGCCCAATTAATTCATATGAAAATTCTGTGCTGAACAAATCCTGATTTCATTCAATAAGGGTCAGGGTCGCGAAACTAGACTTCAGCAAAGTGAGCAGGGTTCAAAATCCTCTGTCATTCCGCCATACTGGCTACCGAATAGGATGTCCCAGAAAATTCCAGATATGGATTGTGTTAACCACCTATATTTACCAACCATCATTACTTACAACTATCCGATTCTATCCCCAAATATCTTGATGGTTTTCAAAGCCCTGCACAGTGGTGCCCCATAGTTGGCACAGTTGGTGCTCCAATAACTCCAATAACCTGGGTTTATGATATATTATATATACATATGTATATATATATATATATATGTACACACCTTAAGCATGAAAAAAAGTTTTTTTTGAGAAACCCTATTTTTTTCCAGGTTTTGTATGTATATATCTATATCATTCTATATCTCTATATATATATATCATTGTGGGTTATAAACCAATCCTATAATTGGAGGGCACCACCATGACTCCCATGACTTTATCATCAGCCAACTGTGGTTTTTTCTTCGCACCTGCTCTCCAGGGTCGTCCAGTTCTTGCAATGCGGAGGGTGCCCAGGGAAAATCACCTCGCGCTGCCCCGGTTACGACTTACTTGAGGCGACCCCTGGACCCTCCATCTAAGAGCCCAGTTGATGGAAACTCATGGCAAAAAACAACATCTAACAGTTGTTAAATCCCATGTGCTGTTAGTGAATTGATGGGAAAATCCTAGTAGTTGATGGAAGAAACAACCACTAGCCTCTAGTAAATTAACATAGACCCAAGCAGATAGAGGTTGGAAGATTAGCTTCCACCAAAAATGGGTTATGTTCAGGGTCGAGCTCTTAAATGCGATTAATTTACAAGGGGGTAACAGTTGTCATTTTTTGGGGGGAAGCTTCTTGTTTTGGGGTAATTACCAATGTGTTTGTTTGTTTGTTGGGAGAAATACCCGTACTTTTGTTCCCAAAATTTCTTGACTCATTCTTGACATTGTTGGATTTCGCTTGCAATCTTCCGTTTCGGTCAGTCGGTGCAAACATGTCAGATTTTCCGGCATCTGAGAAGCAATATGTCTGGCTAAATTAGCAGAGGAAATGGGGATAGAACAACGTCTTGAATCGGGAAGGGTCAAAGAGACCAGGAATTATGGAGCCAAAGATTCCTTTCAGTATGCCAGTAAGCGCCCTTGGCTGGTCCTTTTGTACCTCTCAGTTGACATCAGTGAATCATGTTGAGACCTCGCCTATGCATTTATCATCATTTATCATACCATAGCCTTTACACAATTTTCAGTCGTAAAAACGGGTCATTTGTATGAGTCAAAACTCTGGTATCCTTCTGTTGCCATCCAAATTTATGACCAGAATATTAATGGAAGATCGCGTGATGGTCATTTACTGTAACATTTTTGGCAACTAAACTTGTTTAATTCTGACCCTTATCCAACTGGGATATGTGGATTTGTTTGAAAATAGGGCACCCCAAAACTTGATGATTGACCATTTGTCTCACTACGATATATTGAAATGGCCAGCCAAGGCTGGTAACTTTTCATTAAACACCAGTTTCATTCACACACATCATACGTATCAATTGTCTATCATCATTCTCCATGCCTTAAATCCCTGCGATTTTCCCGAACAACATGACCAGACCCGAGATTTTCAGCGGATGATCCCATTGATCAATGGCTGCCCCAATTACTAACCACTTATAGCTATCATAAATCAACTGTATCTCTCATGAATTCCCCATTTCTCGCGGTTCAATGCCAATTTTCTGGTTCCGAACCAATCTAAGCACCAAATCTGAAGTGATCCTCCATCCCCCGTAGATTCCTACAGAGCCATGAGCCTTTGAGTACGATCTCACCAGCTGAGGCACTGAAAGGAATTGCAGGCATAGAGAGGTGCTGGTTCACCAGCGCCCGGCCACCCTTGCAGACCACGTTGCCATCAGGATCCACGATCCTCACATGGGACTCTTGACATATTAAGAACATTTAAGAACAGAACATAGGGGGTTTTAATGTTTTATCTTTTTTTTTCTGAAAAATAGGGTATCCCTAATTCCAAATAATTCAAATGGATGAATTGATCATTATCCCTTGAAAATTCCTTTAAAATGGCAATTTGAAGGGTATACCGACAATTTTCAGACAAAGCCACATAGGGAATTAATGAACCAATTCCTATTTTTTTCGGTGCAAGAAGGTCAAGAGTGGTTCTACAACAAGCCATCTTGGGGTTTAAGAACCACAACATAGCTTTTCTAGGTTTAACATGGTTTAACACGTCGCAGAATTTCGGAGAAATTGATTGGAGTTGCAACTCTTGAGACACATTTGAAAGCGTTATCTTATCATGTTCTCCAGACATGGCTCCAAGATCTTGCGTACCTTGCAGCAACAACAACATGATGTGCTGGAAATCCTTGCGAAAACGCCTATATTTGTTTCTGTGGTCCAGCAATTTGACCATTGCCGAGTGGCAGGAAGGTTGGAATGCCACTCACCTGCAGCACAATGCGCGATTTCCCAACCATAGAATCATATATCATAGAGGGTAGAAGCTGGGCAGGGCTTCCCTGGGAGATTCCATTTGCCTAAATCATGACCAGTAGTTTTTGGGTGGTTACAATCCATCCCTAAATCTTAGCTCCAAAAAAACGCGTGTTATAGTCTCGAGACTCAGCATGACCATCTAGTGAATCTACTGTACTGTGGTAAACCCAATGTCTTGAACCATCCCCAAAATCTCTAGTTTTATGGGTGCAACAAAAGCCATCCCCTGATAGATTTGTTCTTCAGTTTACCGCACAGCCATTTCCCAACCTTAAAGAGCCCATCCAGGTCATCCTTTTTTTCAAAGGGAAGCGCCAACCAATCTCCTCGGGGCGGGCCATGCTTCCTCTGCCACCAGAGACTCTGAATTTGTCGACTCGTGAGATTCATTGAAGTTGTTGCGCGAAAAACTACGGGATGGGTCAACACCTTTTTTGCCCCTTCGGTTCACATCAAAACCATTCAAAACCTCTGGTAGTTTGGGAGCTTCATCCCCAGAAAGCTCTGGATCCATAGCCAGATTGGACAGAGACCTCCACGAACAACACCCAGGCAATGCTGGATTGGGCCGATTTTTTAATGGACCAACATATATGGAAACATACGGGGGTTTCCTAAATTGGGGGTACCCAAAAGATCCCCCGTGGTACCGCTCAAAAGGGTCCAGTCTTGGAAAAAAATGCCTTAAACCGTTTGGTCCACAACCTTTCGGAATTGATTTCCAAAGGGTACAACCCAACGGATTTAAGCCAACAACCAAGTTGCAATTTCCCGGGCAAACAAATTAAAATCCTGTTCCACAACCTTTATGTGGACTAACATTTCTCCTGGTC
>Ga0126342_10011444_pt1 | contig 15853 bp, 18 predicted proteins | sample Cyp1metagenome_FD_92528 | JGI IMG/M metagenome (GOLD analysis project Ga0126342, IMG submission 92528) | Coral microbial communities from Lord Howe Island, Old Settlement Bay, Australia - Cyphastrea 1 metagenome | ecosystem: Host-associated > Invertebrates > Cnidaria > Coral ... | reverse complement strand
GGGAAAAGTGAAAATTCCCTAGCTTGGGGAGCCCCCACGGGGGAAAACCACCCTTAGCCCCTCTCACGGACCGAAATAAACCTGCGGTGTGGGCGGCCACCCCACGCGAAGCGGGGTGAATATAGCTTTGGCACTTGGGCACAGCCCCAATATGGGCTTCAAAAGGGGCCAGAGGAAAAAGATCGCAGACTTACTCTATTTCGTTTCAAGCCCATCCCGCCCCATAGAACAAGAAGAAGAACAACAAGAACAAGAAGCAGAAGCAGAAGCAGCATAAAGAGAGAGAGAGAGAGGGAGAATATAGAGAGAGAGAGCAAAAAAAAAAACATAATCATTATCTACAATATGTTTTATCCTAATAACACCCCCCCAAAAAAAAAAGTATCAATTTCTCCAAGGCATCTCGAAGCCACCACGTCCCGCCTCAAACGCTCCACTGCCTGCGCCAGCTTTTGGCGGTGCTCCTCACGACTGGCGTCAAAGGGATCCACCTGAGCCAGGGATTCCGTTTTTACCTGGGCTGTTCTTTGGGCTGTTGAATATATATATATAATATGGGGATTCAAATTGGGATTTTACGGCTGAATTCACACCCCCAAAAAGAAAAACACACTATCTTAAATGATGGTTTCCCATGGGTTCCCACGCATTTCCCATGGATGTCCCACGGATCTCCCATGGATTTCCCATGGATTGCTACTCCAGCCTCGCCTCCACCAGGAGCTCATTGGCGCGACGCACCGCATCTGGGCGGCTCCCGTCCTCCCTGGCCTTGGCAACTGATTGGATGATTGGATTGTTGATCCAACACACTACAACACCTCAGAACTCATCTCAACGAAGTAGATACTCTGGGAATAACGGAATAAGGCTTGAAAGATCTGGACTCTGGTCATCTGGTCTGATTTGTTGTAAGAAATTGTTTCAACACTTGCATGCCAGTGGCAGCGGCCAGATTGGCCAACGCCTGGCTCGAACCTGGCCAAGATTGGCCAAGGGCTTGAAGAAATGAAGCCGTTTTGAATGGAACAGTTCGTAAATGTGGTCAGGTCGATATACAGGATAATGTGACTGTGGGCAACCCAATGCCATAAAACTACCATGACCCTGGGGATAGTTTATACCACCCATAAGCATGGTAATCTTGGGGGTTTGTTCTTGTTGGGTATACGACATTATATCCAAAATAGGAATGATTCGGAATGATATATCCAACAAAATCCAAATGTCAGGGCTCACCCAGGGCACCCGAAACGTAGCCATGTCAGCCCTACCTCGGGCAAACGCAGGACGGCTCTCCAAATCCGTGGTGGCGGAGCGTGCCTTGGGATCTCGCCCAAGATTTGGATGTCCTATGAATCAAACCCATCCTCTATGGTACATTTTCTGTGGCTTTTGCGGAAGGCTGTCCCCACATTTTGTGTGGCTTTCTCTATCGCAATTTTTGTTGGACCCCCCGAGCCTCCCTTTTTTTGGGTCCCACAACGGTCACTGGGCTCCCCACGTAGTTCTCCAGGCTGGACCCCACCGTGCCCAACGAGCCCGCCGCGACACTGGCGCGATTCACCAAGCCACCGGCGAGGCTTTGGGTAGGCGCCGGCGTCAGGGCAGGGCGATCCGAACCTGTGGGAGGCGTGGCCTACTGGGGGAACTCAACGAACTGGTAGGGATTTATAGTCACGCCAGTATACTATATACTATATACTATACACTGTTACACTATACTATACTATATATTATCATTGGGATTTATATTTACTGAGATGGTGCAACCAATTTCAGGATATGTATAGTATGCCTAGCCATGCCACGCTGGTTTTCCAAGGTGACCCCCAAGCCCGTGGACAAATAAACCCCCAAAAAAAAACTAGAAAAAAAGAGAGCTTGGGGTGATTCTGACGATATGATATGATACAATCACCCCAAAAAAAGGAATACAAACTAGAGATATCCTGAGACTCGGAGAATGATTGATAGTCCCCTACCTATTGGATACTATACCATGACTATCCCCCATGTAATCATCCAGCCAGTGGTGTCTCGTTTTCCCCGCGCCTGACACGATCTGCGACCCAGCCAGGTTCATGAGTCCAGTCTTGGGGCCTGACTTCGAGATGCAGATCCGCAGACGTCCCACCTCGCTGCGCGAGCCATCCCACAATGGCACCTCCTTTAGAACGAGCTTGGCAAAGGCTTTGGTAACCTGGTGGACCCTGGTAGAACCTGGTAGAACCTGGCAAACCTGGTAGGGGTACATCCTGGTAGACCTGGTAGAAGCTTGCACTTCCATCTTGTTGTTCCGTTATGGACAACTTCCTTTCCCAAAGCAAAGCTCCTGCTCCAAAGTGCCAGAGATCTGCTGCAGCGGCAATGAACAGCCCCCCACAAAGTGTGAGGAGAAGAGTCCTGGTTGAAAACCAAGTCTAACTCCTGCCCTGCATACAGTGGCATATGTTGATTCTGTGAAGAGGTGAAAATCCTCATGCATGTAAATCGAAAACAACCAAAAAAAAACACAAACATGCATCCATTTGCATAGGTGTGAAGATCTGAATATCCATAAATGATATATAAGTTTATGTGCACTTCATACGGCCCTAGATTTGCACAGCACCAAACGGCTGTGCGTCTCTTCGTCTCTCCTTCGCGCTTTAGCTGCAACTCCAGGTTTGCCTCATGTGGTCAAGGGGAAATTAGCACGAAAAACCTATAATAATTGAACGGAAAGACTGTTGTTCTCTGGCAGGCAGTTTCAAACGGCCGTGTATAAAATCCCCCATGATCCATTGAAAACAGTGTCTCATTTTCCAGAAATGGCTATCTTATCTATCTTAAATGGCTAAGTTCCCACATTTTCCCATTGGGACATGTTTCATTTAAACGGTTCAATGCAACGACGGCTGCGCGTCCAAGTTGCCGCATGTTGTGGGCACACCATCTGAGTGGAGAAGTCCCAGCGAACCCCACCAGCAGCCTGAAATCATCATCATCTGAAATCATAATCATCTGCAAATGGGTCATGTATGGGTCATGTTTGTCCCAAAGGGGTTCAAAGGGCGCAGCTAATCATGGCCTCCGGCAGCGATGCACTTCTGGCTTCGACGCCATCCAACTTCACATTCACAAAGAGCTTGTTGCCGCTGAACAGGCTGCCTGTTTGAGGGAAGCACGGGCGAATATTGCTGGAAAACCTTCAGGATATGTATAGAACTCAGAAGGATGATGTGTGAATACCGCTTGCAACCTTTGGAGGAGCTTGTCATGACGATGGGGTTCTCCAAAAATCGTCTAACCATGTGTTACCCCAAAAATCAGTTTCTAATTACCCTGCTTTTCTCATGTTTCTTCATTGAAAATTGCAAATAAACCAGGGCCATTGCCTACAGTACCCCAGGTGGTTTCCCCACCTGTCGACTTGACTTGGAAGCACTCCACCACCTGTACCTCCAGCGTACCCACCATGGCATCATGCACCAAGATGCTTCTGGCTCCTTCGAGCTGTCAGAACCTAGAACCCGTGCTGCTTATGCTGGAGGAGGCCTAAGATGCCTCAGTTATGCTGGAGAAAATGAAGTATGTTTGCCGGCTCTGGATTACTAAATGCCCGAGAGCCCGAGAACAACAAATCATTGTTCTAAGGGACCAGGGTTCAGTATAAGACATCCTGAATGGGCTTTTTGGGGGTAGACACTGGAATTTTTTGGGGGCTGTAGCCAAGTGACAACAATTGGAAAGTGATTCTGCACTAGCAATCCCCAAGTTCATCAAAATCCTGAGAGGGAACACGACACATTTGCATGCCCTTTGTCTGGCGGTGATGTTGTCTGGCTAGAGCCAAGTGTCTACAATCACTCAAGGTCATGATCCAGACATCCAAAAAAGAGTGGCTTGGTTCCTTCTCTCTCTCTCTCTCTCTCTCTCCCAGTGTGTACCCAGGTGCAACCAAGGTTTCTGGGTATGTACGTTTGAGTTGTCTGCCTCTAGCCTTTGAGTTGTCACCACACGTTTGACATGTCAAACCATGGCAGCAACACCTACTGGCGAGATTCGCCTGCAATGGCTGGCTTGGTGGTTTTGCAGCGGTCATTCCAGAAAAATGATGGGCAAATAGATCCCCAAAGATCAGGAATGGCACAACTGTGAATCCAGTCTATTCCCGCATGGCGAGGTTATCTCAGGACTTGGGGGGAATTGCCATGAGTTGCTGCTGCTGCGGCTTTTTGGCGTGAGAACCCCGATCACACAGACCAAGGGAAACTGCAGCTTAAAAGTGAACACCCTGCTGCTTTCATGGAGCGGCAGGGTGAATTCCGCACCGTGCGCTCACACATGTGCTCCAAACCATTCCACGGTGTCGCAACAGGAAGGTTAATCCCCATGTAAGAGTTAACTGACAGGTTTCCTGTTACTATATAATAGTATAGAGAGAGAGAGAGAGATCTCTATATATATATATGTATACACACACACAGATATATATATATATATATAAGCATTACATTAGTCCAAAAAAAAAAGGGAGCTGTCCAAGCCCACCAAGATAAATATAAGCCATTGGGGGACCCCTTCTGGCAGCCAACCTTCTTCGCATTGACTGCATCCTGGTGCAGCTACACCCATCAATAGGGTCATCCCATAGAATCCCCAATGAACCAACCCATATGGATCCATATGGATCCATATGGGCCATAGTTAAGGCCCAACAACTAACCACCTTGGATCATGGCCCCTGTAAGCATCGGCCGAGATTTGGGCATTGCAACTAGGATTCGGCGCTAGGACTCATCATATCTCCGCAGCCGATCGGGAGACACTCGAAGCTCTGCGGGCCAGAAATGGTACGGATGCTGCCACTTCAGGTCGTACGTGCCATCACGGTGCACGTGCCATACCTCTGCCTGGGAAAATTGGTGCTGAAGATATTCAACTTCTGCTCTTCCCGGGTCTCTTCGGAAATCAAACATGGCAATGGGAAATCCTCGGGCATTCAATAGGAAAAAACATCCATAAATTGAGGATGTTCCATTGACGTGTTTGATTTCCAAAGGGTAACTCCCCAAGTTTGAAGCAAAGTATGACTAAACATGCACATTTTCATATATGTCCCATGATGTTCCGTGCCTTCCAGAATGCTCCTTGCCAGAGAGCTTCTACCCGGGCACCCTTCCTGAACTCCTGAGCTTCATCAAGTGCTACCAGCCATTTGTGCAGAGTATGACACGCCATACTGACAGGGTAAGGTTTGGCAGGTGTTTGCTGCAGGATTTCAAGCGCTTAGCTGCAGTATATTTTAGCGGGGTCACTTCTTTGGCGGGTCAGTCAATGCGAAGTCACCATTTCCTGGCACCACATGCCACGGATCAATGGGAACACGGCTACGCCAACAATTCTGTGAACAAGAGTCCGCTTCATCTTTCACTTGCCCCAGCGCTCGTTCCTCCGCAACGCAGTGGCTGTGATGCACAATTTCACATGGCAAATGAAACGCCACGCTGAACAGGCTGAACGGTGGAAGGAGTAACATCCAAGGAGTAGCCTCCAAGCCCCGGAAATTTGAGATGGAACGCCGAATGGTCGGGTTCCAAATTCCATCGGTGCCGTCCTTCAAAAGGTCGGCAATGTCCCAGGCGCACTCAGCCAGCTTTGCAGATGAGTTGGAGTCCTTGGCCAGGTCCAACTAACCCATTTCGACACGACATTGACGATGGCAAACAAGCAGGGAGTGGCCTCCAGGCCCCCCAAGTGGACTAACAAAAAGCTTAAAAGATGTGCGCAAAACTTTCCTATCTTTCCTTGAATCATGTTTTTTCTAGTGGCACTGCTTCTCTGCCATGGATCCGTGAAGAATAGTGGAAGTACTTGTTCCGAGGTCCGGTACACTCGTAGGGGACCATGCTTAAAGCCTCAGCGCCGACGTTCAACGCAACAAGTTTCTGTGGCCAAACAGGGCTGCCCCAGCCTTGCAACCAAGGGACTATCATCGCGACTTGACAGCTTCATAGTCTGACTTTGACTCATATGTCCAGGAATCGCCAGGCACAGAAACGCACAGCTGAGACCGCCTCAAACCAGCCATTGGACCCTCTGGGAATCAATTGTACCATTTGCGAATGGTACAAGTGGAATTGCCTTTTTAGGAAAATGTCTAGATCAAAGTGAGAAATGGAATGGTGGATCCATTGCTAGATCAAAGTACCAACGAGAAAGCATGGACGGCATGAATCCATCCATTCCCAGAATTGGCTTAGCCAAATCTGCAGGAAACCCTGGAAACCCTGATGTTTCGAAAAAAAAACATGGTTTTTCCGAATGGCTTCCCGTCAAGATATTCGTTTCAACATTTTCAACCAATCCATTGAATTCGTCCAAGATGCGGCCAAAGCCTTTCCCGTAGTTGAGATCTGTTGCAGCATAGATGCCTTTGCCATAGGCGTCGCCGTTCAAGCGCTGAACCTCAGCGAATTTTACAGGCACAGCAGCTGCAAAGTTGTGGTAAAAAAAACAAATGGTGCTGTGTCCAAAAAACCAATGGCACGAGTTCCATTAGCCCATACCAAAAAATGTCCATTTGTCGTGTCATCCTGTGTCGATGTTGGAACACTGCTGTCTTTCCAAAACTGTGAAAAGGTACGGCGCTGCCATCCGCATTGGTCGATCCAGGGGTCTTCAAGTTGTTCTCCTTGTGTCGCTCCGTCAAAAAATGCTGCGTTTTGAAAATCTTCGGCAAATCATGGCAAGATCTGCTGTGCTGCTAGCTTAATCATTAAGACCCTAGTTTGACCTGCAAAAAGCGTTCAAGTTCAGTTCTGTGGTACACAAATCTCGGCCAAGTGTAAAAATTGGGCCCAGTCTAAGCCAAGTCTCAACAATTTTCTGAACATTTTCCTCCCCAGTCCAATGGTATACAACTTCCAGCTTCGTCGCTTTGCTGCTGCGATCCTTCATGGAGCACAGCTTCTTCCTCAATGCTACAAGGGATGTCCGGTAAATTAACATAGACCCCGAAAATAGCCGTCGTTTGTGTAAAGCAAGCGTCCAACCCCATTTGGGGGGATCTATGTTGATTTGGGGGATTGCATTTTCTATTCTATTCATCTCCTTATCCACTTTCATCTTACATTGCTTCCATATCAATGTCTCTGCATCATCTTTCAACGCAATTATCTGGCACAAGTACAATGCATATACGAGTGCACCTTGTACAGCATGCGTATGATAATCAACATGTGTATACAATCAGTCCGCGCACATGCATACGAAATAAGCCTTCAATTCTACAGACATATGTATATATACTGTCAGGTATATGAGAAACCTCCGCCGCAATTAGAAAAAATGCGCCGCAACGGAACTTGACCAGGAAAAATCGTCTGAATTTTCGCTTCCAGCTTCACAAACTGCAGGGCCACATCAAAGTTGCACACCTCCCTGGGTTGATTCATCCGCGGGATCACAGCATGCTCTGCCACACGCTCTGGCGCCCATTGCGCAAACGGTGGATCCCAGGCCACGCTGATCTTCTCCTCTCCGCCAGGCTCCCCTACGTCCGGCATGGCACGGACGTGGCCAGCGTACCAGCGGCCATCGGACCAGCGGACCAGAACCGCATCTCCTGTGGAAGGCTCCGGGGTTCCCTAGTTGGGTGTGTCTGAAATATGGCGATTTCCACACAAAATGGATCGGAACTGCAGTTTTGGAGAAAATGATGACTAACCATCAAATTTAGGGGCGCACGGCGTACTCTATGTTCAGACCAACCCTGATAAGATTTTGGATCTGCCACCCTGGCCCCACACCTACTGCCACGTGGCTTCGATTGCCCGGCAAGCCAGCACCACCAGCACGGGCCATTTCGACCAGTTGCGCCTGAACGTGGCGCAAAGGGGTCAACTATGGATGAAATATGGAGGAAATATGGATCCAACAGGGCTAAACTCCAGCCCTCCCAACTTCGTCTTGGGGCCCTCGGTTCACATCAGCCTATCCACCCAAGGTCTTGGCCCCCAAGGCCATGGCGAAATCATCCCAGGTCCCCCCACGGTGATGTCCACTGCCGAAGTGGAACTCTTCATCTCCCTATCCAGCCACTGATCATGGACTTTGTGCGCAGCCAGGTGGTCTGCTAACTCCTTAGGCTGTAACCATGGACTATTCAGTTGGCAGATGTCAATGGGGCCTAACTGTAGATTGTCTAGGAATTCAAGTGCCCATGATCCGTTCAAAATTGCAAGGGGCCCATCAGTAGCCAAGAACAGTTTTCAACAATGTGCATTTCGACTACGCTTAATCTTGGCGATGTAGGAGGTTGCCAAAAATTGTGATCCCAAAATCTACCCAAGAGAAAGCCGTGCATTTTAGTCCGGAAGCTGGAAAATGGGTCCAACCTTCAACCGGGAGTGTTTCCTAGATGTGGGAAAGAATCATGAGGGAATCTCGTCCTGGAATGGATCATCTGGATCTACTACAGTATCGCAACTATGGGGTCTACCCGGAGGAAAAAAACACGATCCACTCCCCGATGGTGCAGCCAAGAAGCCTTGGCTCCAAGCCTGGATGGTGATGCTTCACACTGTTTGAAAAGGTCCACCCCACGTTTGTCGTCCATGATGTGAAGACTCTGGGCTCGTACTAGTTAAGCATCAAAAAGATTGTTTGAGTTTGACTAAAGAATTTAGGGTTTCTCCGACCACTCAAGACTTAGGATCTTAGGAGCTGGACCAGGAGTGTCAAAGAACCTGCTCCGTGCTTTATTTTTTCACTTACACTCCCCGGATTTCATATTGGACCCCAAAAAATTAGGTCTGGAAGATAAGCTCCCTGTTGGATGTCTGGCACTTTTAAGGGGTTCCAAAAGTGGTTCCAGTGGTCGTGTACACGACCCCTTTTTTTTAGCCGAGGCGGCCAAACACCACAAAGCTGGCAGGCGGCACCCTCTTGATCCTCAGCACCTGGGCATGTCGGCCAGAATCATCGGGAATTATCAATGGATTTTCTTATCCAATAGATACCAATGGATGATTTGAAATAGGAAACATGTGTGATAATCCAATGGATATCCAATCATGGTTCAAAAATGGTTGAGTCCCAGTTCTGAGGAATTACAGCTGGAGCTGAGAAGCTATGCTTCTTGGAATGCTCCACGAAGCTGCTGAAGGGAACAATCCTCAGCACTTCGCCAGAGCGGCCAACAAAATGGGGACAAGTGGCAGCTGTGCATCGTGTGAGTTGCATCTCATGCCCAATTTGTTTCTCTAAGACCCTTCCTGACTTTCAAGGTCAGAATTAGGGTGTCATCAACAAAGCCAAAGGGACACAACATACCCATTCTGCCAGTCAAGTGCTGCCACAGTTCTCACCACACACATCGCAGGTGATGTCTTCTGAGTTGTCAGCGGCTGCCACTTCAGCCTAGCAGAATTCCAACGAATGTTTGTCATCTGGAAATATCTGACCCAGAAACGCGATCGATCAATGGGAACTGAACTCCCTAAATTCAATTGGACCGTATATCTATCTATATGTGCGGAAAAAAAACATATTTAAAATTAATGTGCGCATGTCCATCTAAAACTGAGGGATTTTCCATTGCCCCACCCAAAAAAAAAATCTACAGCTACAGTATTTAGAGAGTCCCAAAGTTCCAACCCAAAGTCCCACAGGTGCACTCCGCGTCCTGGGGTCGCTCTTGGCAAATAGACATGTGCACCACAAACTCGGAAAACGCCACTTTGGCACCGCACAACTCGCAGGGAACCTGGGGATGTGGCACATAGATAGAAAAGGTGGATCATTTCACAAATAGATAAATAGATAAACAAATAGATCCATATACAGAGAGAGAGAGAGAGATGCATGTGTGTGTATATACATGTATATATTATATATATACATACACAGGATATGCATGCGTCTGTGCCATGAAGCAATGGACGAAGCAGGGAGGATCCCTTTCCAGGAGATCAGCCCTGCCCATCAGACAAGGCTCTGTCTCAGTGGAGAGCGATTCCTGCACCTGTGCGAAGACTCACAACACGTGTTTCAATGGGGGACGAAAACCATGGCTTTTCAGACGATATGTTTAAAGTACAGCCACGAATCAACCATGGAAATTTTAGGAAAACCATGGCTATTTTGGAAATTGCCACCAACAATCAACCAACCAATGTGACTACGAAAAGAAGTGGCCAAACAGATTTGAGACACTGTTTTGGATGACCATTGGTGTCATACGTCCGACCATTTTTGGAGTCCCAAACTTCCGATTTTAACGAGAAACCAGGACGACATCATCAGGTTCTTCCTCTGGTTCCACAAGAACCTGGGAGTCAGGGATGTGTCCAAACGCTGGGCATTCAACAACAACGAACAGCAACAACTTGGATTATTAATGTCAACCCCAGATGCTGATCATTGGGGGGCCAAAACCATTTTAGTAGCAAATGAAAAGCTTCTTTAGGGAACCCCTCGCGATCAAGCTGGGTTTATAAATCAGGGGCTTCTAATGGGTTCTATATATTCTGGTTGGTGGATTTCAACCCCTATGAAAAATATGAAAGTCAATGGGAAGGATGACATCCCATATATTATGGAAAATAAAAAATGTTTGAAACCACCAACCAGGGACAGTCAGAATAGCTGGTGAACATCAAAATAGCTGGTAAATGGATGTTCATCCCACTAAAAATGGTATTAATAGGTATTGATCCATAGCCATATATATGATACGAAACATACATCGCCGCAAAACGTGGGATGTTGAGCACGTTCCGGGTGAGCCCTGCCATGACTTGAACCTTTCCAGCGCCAGGTGCCTCCTCCTCTGCCCGCGGGCGTTTCCGTGCAGGTGAGGCGATGCTGGTGCTGCTGCTGGGCCTGGAGGAAGGGGCACCAGCCCCCACCATGGGGATATCATGGGGAAAATCGCCATTTTTTATGGGTAATCGCCATGGAAAATCGCCATCAACTATGGAAAATCGCCATTTTTTATATTTTTTATGGGTCGATCACCATAAACTCAATGGGCCATTTTAGATATATAGGATGAATCCGGGATGAACATCTATAAATGGATATAAATGGAACATATGTTGGCTGATTGGTGGGATTCATGGGTGTTATCACTAATGTTAATCTGCGATGAATAAACCCCAGTTAGTAAGAATGGGTAATTACTAATTACTGGGATACTTGTTGGCCAGCAAGAGCCAATAGCGACCAATTGTTAGTCACGATTTATCACTCTCTTACTTTTATCAGACTTTTATCCATGGTTGTCATATGCTATATCAAATTTTGCCTATACCTACGCATGAGCTCAAGACACTCTCTGGGTTGATCAGCTATCCTTTTTGCGCCATTCAAACAAACAGGTGGTGGACTGCCATGAAATGGGCGGTAAGAGTACCAGCATCAGCCATGGAATTCGATGAATTTGGAATCCTGAAATTCCAACATCCCGCTTTGGGATTGAACAGATTGAACGGGTTCATCAAAATTCTGTGGTTTTGGACCTTCTGATATTTTTCACCATCAACCAACATCCTGCCTGGACCCTGAAGCACTAGCGCCCCGCTTGCCCGACAGCGACATTGCAACAGTTGAAGCGCTGCGCTTCACTGCTCTACATGTAGTACAAGAAGTCAAAGCAAACTGGGTGGCTAGGTTTGGTGTGTCACTTGGGCCACTTGGGGTGCACACACTACCCAGTCATGGCTATTTTAGGCGGGATGATGATGATGATGATTAAGCAATGGATTTTTGGGCGGCTGTCTCGCAATGGTCTTGCTGCACAGCACTGCGACTTCAAAACTTCAAGACTTCAAGACTTGTTTGTTGGTTTGTGCTGTTGAGACCCTGAATCTTCCAACACTTCTTAAGCGCACAACTTATGACATGTTCAAGGCATTCATCTAGCCCAACGCACCTGCATTCACAGCAACACTTTGAAATTCTCACAAATGAGAGCGTTCCAGCACCGCTCACTCAACCAGAATAGCACAGTTCTGATGTTCATCTTGCAATACATGCAAGGGCGCCTATCAGCAGTGAGGCTCTGTGGACATCCCATCCACCTAATCTTCTGATGCGAACTAACACGTCCAGAGAGAGAAATCGTTGATGCTGAGAAAACTCCGCAAACCTCGCGAGCCCATGCCAATGAGCCCGTGATATGAAAGGGGCATCTAGATCTATGCATTTGTATATACATATATATATATACATATATGTATATTATATATATATTATATATATATTATATATTATATATATATTATATATATATATATATATTATGTATGTGTATGTGTTTCTGCATGTGCGTGTGTGTGCAGTATATACACACGACTTTTCTTCTCTCTCTCTCTCTCTTTCTCTCTCTCTCCCTCTCTCTCTCTCTCTCTCTTTCTCTCTCTCTCTCTCTCTCTCTCTCTCTCGCTCTCTGCTATATCTATCTGCATCTGCATCATATATCCACATTGGGCGTTAAGCCCCCAATTCCTACTAGCAGTCTTTCCGACAAAGGTTTTCGCTCGAACAACAGCTGGAGCTGTTTGCCAAGGCAGCGACGCAATCGCGCGCGGCTGGCCGAAAACAGCTGGGAGAAAACAGCTGCGGACAAGAGTCCAAAGGCATGGCCATGGAGTGACTCACTCTCTCTCTCTCTCTTCTTCGGTAGTTCTACAATAAATGGGCAAGGACCAAAAAAACGCATCCAATAGCTAGAGCTTCGGCAACCTCCCATACCTCGAGTAGCTTCCCTGAGGCTTGAGCTTGATTTTCCGGAACCTCTCGTCGCTCAACCTGAAACATGATCGCACCCACATCCGCAAATCTATTCACATTGCGAAAAACATCGCCTAATGATTCTAATGTGTGCTTGGCACTTAAAATGGGATGGGAACACTGGAGTTACTGGAGCAGCGGATTCCCATCCTGATGTTACCCCATTCTATGGTCCCATATGTGGTGTCAGGGCCATTGGATGCTGCACCTCGTTCCGCAAATCTACCGGCGACTCAGGATACTCCTCAGGGTGCGCCATAGCAGGATACTCCTGGCAACAGAAGGCCCCAAATGATTTTGAGGTACCCTCAATAGTTTCAATAGGGACACACGCACACACATATATATATATACATATACAGTATACATTTATTTATTTATATTTGTTTATTTAATTTATTTAATTTAATTTATTTAATTTAATTTATTTAATTTATTTAATTGATTTAATTTATTTAATTTATTTAATGTATTTAATTTATTTAATTTATTTAATTTATTTAATTTATTTAATTTATTTAATTTATTTAATTTTTTTAATTTTTTTATTTTTTTTAATTCATTTAATTTATTTAATTTATTTATTTATAATATTTTATAATAGTTCTTCTTGCTCAAGGAACTTCACGCAACTTCCCCAAGTCCCAAGTTCAAACAGTTCATTCCCAAGCAAGGAATGTTTAACAATCCGTCCAAAAAAAACCATGGTGCCTCCAAATTTCAACCCCACGGAGAATTGGGAACTTCGAGGTTCAAATGTTCCGTGTCCCAGCAACTTCCACAGCGTTCTCCTTGGCAATGTTGGCCAAAAAGGCATCCGCCTCCTCCTCCAGCCCAGGAACAGCTGCGGTTTTTTTTTGTGATAAGACACTCAATTGGAAACGGTTACAGGACACTGCAAGGTCTTGAATTGAATCCTAACATTCAAAGGTATCCAGGTATTTTTTGGCTATTTTATCATATGTTATCTACTGTCTAAGAATATGTTTCCTATTGATCTTGTTGATTCGTCCACCTGTCTCCGCAAATCTCTGAGATCCAGGCCACGCTTGCCACAATGGCTTGTGGATAAGGCGCTGGTAACATCCGCTGCACCAGCTGCACTAAACCTCGGTTTTTAATACTTGGATCAAGGGAGAATCAGCCGTCTCTCGGGGTGAGCGGGAACAAAAACGAATGGTTTCCTGCAAATTGTTCATCCTGAAATCAAGAATTCCTGTAGCTTTCAGCCCGATGGAAATGTCTATCATTTTGGCTGAAATGTGCTCTCAACGGGCCGTATTAGGTCCGGTTAGGGAAGCTGGGAACACAGACGCAGCACCGCAGTACCCAAGAAAGTACTTGGAACCTCAGTGCAGGGGATGAGTTACACTAAACAGAACAGCAACCGGGATAATGCCAATAATAAACCTACCATTTGGGGACATTTATGGTGATAGTGAGGATCGTTTTATGGTTGGTTTTACCACATTAATAGTGGTTCTTAAGTCTTGCGGACCCCATGATCATCCACAAAATGTTGTTCTAATAGGAAACCATTGGTGGATATAACCAGGCATGCAGACTCAATTACGCAACAAACAAACAAACAAACAAAACAAAACAAAAACACAATGTTAACAAACAGAGATTTGGAATTAACTTGCATAACTTAATCAATCTTTTGGAAACGTTTTTCATGGGAATATCATCCGCCCCCCGGCGCAATGGAAAATCGCCCATTTACAGTATGAGTTTTCCATTCAAACCTGCATTTATTGTGGGTTTCCCAATGCCATGTTTGATGACCGAACGTTATCCGCTGATGAAAGTTGAAGACGTCCAACTGATGCCCGGCGGCCAGAACGATGGCGCTCCCTCGGCCCACCAGCACACACTCAGTGCCCACTTCCTGGGGAACAGAAGTCACACGGATCGCCAGCCCAACGAATAAGTGAAACAAATATGGGAACACGCGCAAATATGTTGTGTATTTACATCATACATGTACAAATTTGTGTATATATATATATATATACACACATATATATATATATATATATATATATATATGCGCGTGTGTGTGTGTGTCTCTCTCTCTCTCTGGTATACAGGTGTGTATGTGTATATATATATATATACATATGTATATATATATATGTGTGTGTGCGTGTATGTATGTACATACCTATATATATATATGTACATACCTACGCGCGAATCTGATGTAATGTTTACGTAATGTACTGTAATGTACGTATGTGTGTGTGCATATATTGTATAATTGTGTATACATACACATGTGTATGTATCTATACATGCATAAACTACTCGATATGACATCTCTTTATCGTATCTTCATGTCCCATCCTAGCCCCATACGCGTCCTTCTGGATAAATGCCAGGAACTTTCGCACATGCCGCATGGAAGGCATCTGAGTGCTGGAAAAGGCCAGGGCGAACCCCTGAAATGTTGATGGTTTAGCCTCATTTTCCCCACTAGAGATCCATTTTGGAGTATTTTGGGTAAACCGGTAGACACACCCTTTTGAGGCCACGGGGAAGTCTGCAAAGGACTTCATACTTCATGAAAATATGATGACCAACTGCACTTTCCAGTGCTGCCCTTGCGCAGTGCACCCCCTGTGGTTGCAGCTGGCGCTGCCCGCGCATCGGTGCGAAGTAGGAGCACCTGCAGCTCAGGAATTGAGCCATGGCAATCCCTGGCTAAGACCTGACGACCACTTTTACTTGACAAATCAGCTTGACGAAGTCTATCTTGGGCCAGCTGCCAACCATTTGAGCCACGGGGATAGCTGCGCTACTTTGGCTGATGTTTCCAGGGTGTCCGGACCATTTCTGGGCGCTGCGCCAGATTGACCAACACCTTCCTGGCCACCGGTTGATTCCAGCTGAATAAGATCGAATTGTTCTGGGTTGAGACTACTAAAAGACATTAAATACAATCGTGTTCCCGAATAGAATTGAAAATGACAGAAACGGAACAAAGCAACTGCATCGATCAGTCAGCACCTTTTGTTATGCAGTTGGCTTTGCGGCTGTGTCTCTGTCAGATGCCAATCGCATCTAT